>Ga0208196_1000030_pt1 | contig 195064 bp, 137 predicted proteins | sample AD_JPNNA7_MetaG_FD_184443 | JGI IMG/M metagenome (GOLD analysis project Ga0208196, IMG submission 184443) | Active sludge microbial communities of municipal wastewater-treating anaerobic digesters from Japan - AD_JPNNA7_MetaG (SPAdes) (version 2) | ecosystem: Engineered > Bioreactor >...
AAAAACAAAAATCCCTTACCAGATTACCGATGGGGGGTCAAAATATGCCGAAATGTCATTAAAACTTATTGAAAATTACGATCTTTTTCAATCCATTTCTAGGGGTCAATATCGTCCGAAATATCCATGTATAGACATACCCTGATAATCGTCCTGTTTTTATTCTTTTTTCATCAAACTTTTGCTCAAAAAGTCTTTAGCGTAGAATATCCCAATCAGGCTGATGTAAAAGTTTTTGTTGTCAAATATGAGAACCAAGCCGACTTAAAAGTATTCAAAGTAAAATACGAAAATCAGGCAGGAGAGAATAACGGGAAGTGGTTCTTCACTGAATATACAAGTCAGGCAAAGAAGAAGATTTTTTTTGTCAAATATGAAAATCAGGCTGATTTGAAGATATACTTCGTTGAGTATGAAAACCAAGCCGGATGGAGAAAAAAGAAAAAAATGCATCTTATGTATTGACCAATTCTTTTAACTCAAGCAAATATTCATCAGATGCATTCTCCTATAACCTATTTCAATAGTATTCATTTGGCGTATTATACGAGTATCGAGGTCAGCCAGCGACCTGACCAACCAGTCCGCATAAATTTCCATATTGTGAGAAAGGTTATAACAACTATTGGTTTTCAGATTATGAACACTGAGATAAATCACTCCCAGATAATCCTGATAGTTCAATAACCTGACGGCTGAAGTATCATGAGCATCAACTTTCTTGTCAAGTAAAAGGCAGGGCATACCCTTGGTTAATCGTTTGCCTTGGGTCAGGATGAATGGCAGGTCAAGAACAATTGTATCTCACAGGATTATTAAATGGAATTTATTAAAATTACCTTAAAGGTAGACATAAAAACTAAGAAGTTCTTTAATGACTACTGGGAAGGGGGGCAGATTACTATTTGTAGATCTATCCCTTCATTCTTTAGGGAAGAGAATTATCCTCACACAGGTCTGATAATACTGCTAATTATTTGAAGGGGTGTGATTCGGATTCCCGAAAGGAGGGTTTCTTTTCCTCGAGCTTCAACCGTTGTTCTCTTTTACCTATAACAAAAACCGTAGCAAGAGAAATTACCGTACTTCCACCCAATACACAAGCGACAGCTTCATGTCCAAACATAGCCAAAACAACAGCTGAACCTAAAGTAAAAAAAGCAATGATTAATCCAAATATTTGTCCCCGGCTTGACTGTTTTACCTGTCCAGCTATCACAGTTTCCTCAATTTAAATTCTATGGTTGGATTGATTCTCTGCCATCTTCATAATTCTATCTGCCCCATCAGGAATTACCTGATTGTATTTCTCCAATGCTTCAGGAGCAGGTACCGGGCCGCTATAAGCTTGATAGGAAGAAATAATAATAGATTTAATCTTTCTCTGTTCTTCCCGCGAAAGCTTCTCAAGTATTGGTTTTAATTCTTCGGTAACAGCTGAATTAATAATTGAAGGTTCAATACCCTGGTCATTACCGTGTTTTAAATCCCTTTTAGGAGCCATTATTTAAAATGGTAAAACGAGTTGTATGGGGCTTTCCTTCTCGTATCCTGAAATGGCTTGTTTAATATCTTCTCCAATTATGTGCCAATCAGATGCAATTGCGATTTCATCTGCTTCTTCAGGGGAAGTAGAATAATTATAGTCAAAATAGTTACCTGCCAGATTAAATACACTGCCTATCCCAATGACAAAGGAGTTTGCTGTCAAGAAATCGGTTTGGTACATATTTTTCTTATTCATAACTGCATTGTAAAATAGCAAAACAATTAAACGTAAAAAGTAACGAAATGTTCTTTAATTACTTTCCTTCAGCGCAGATTATTGTTAATAACACTTACTAAGTTAATAAGAATATTCAAACTAATAAAATGCATTTTGAAAGAAAAAGAGACAAATATCACATTTTCATCAATAAAAAACAAATCTTATGCCATATCTGAACCCATTATCACTTTCCCAAACTTAAGAACTTTTACATACATATCCCGTATTAACTCATGGTTTGATATTTCAGTTGACTTCTTGTCTTCAATGAAAAATCCCTGTCGCATCAGCACCGGGTTTTTTATTGACAACCCGAACCGTGCTTGTACGGATGAGGATTAAGGGATCATGCAAGTAAATCTCCGGTCTTCCACCTCAGCCCCTTCTGGTAGCTATCGGAAGGGACAGTTTTTAGATCTTCCCTGCAATAATTAATCGGATAACGAGGCCTGTGACTTGTTAAGCTTCCCTAAAAGAAAAAGGAAGTGAATAATCACATTTTATACATACTATTTTCTCTGACTTTCCTCAATCAATCCAACTGAATTTCATAAATTTGATTGAGTGATCAAGAAAAACACCTGGAAATTAAATGGAATATTTTAAAATCTAAAGAACATAAATCATGAAAACGAAGACATTTATTGTATTTCTATCATTTTTCTTATTGGTACAATGTTCTACAAATGAGAAAAGATTAAAACCACCCCTTGCGCCGGTAAAGCCTGTGACGGACGAATACTTCGGTGTTAAGATCACCGATCCATACAGATATATGGAAAATCTACAGGATACTACGGTTAGGCAATGGATGAAGCAACAATCAGATTATTCACGCAAAATTCTGAACAGTATTCCCGGAAGACAAAGAATGATTAATATGATGGTTGACTTTGATAAACGAAAATCATCAACAATAAGTTCTTTAAGGATCATAGATAATGATCGCTATTTTTACCTAAAGATGACTCCTGCTGATGAGACTGGAAAACTTTATTACCGCGATGGATTTGAGGGGAAAGAAATACTAATGTTCGATCCCAAAACCTATAGCCAGGACACTACAAAGAAATATGTCATCAGTTCAGTTAATCCTTCTATTGATGGATCGAAAGTTGCTATTGATATCGCTCCAAACGGATCTGAGAGCGCAGTTTTGCTGACAATAGAAACAGAAACCCTTTATCTATATCCAGAGAAGATTGATCGTCGTTTTGGCGGGTTCCCAGTTTCCTGGCTGGCAGATAATAACAGTTTCCTTTACAACCGCTTACAGTCGGATGATGTCCACGATGCAAACCGTGAAAAGGACAGCAAGACATATTTGCATATTGTTGGGAAAGATCCTTCTACGGATATGGAAGTTTTCTCAAGATCCAATAACCCTGAATTAGGCATCAAACCAGAAGAACTTCCATTTGTATTTTACGATAAGGATAGCAAGTTTTTATTTGGACAAATAGTAACTGTTGATAATAGAATAAACCTGTATTATGCTCCATCATCTGATCTGGGAAAACAAAAAATTGCATGGCTGCATTTGATTAAACCCGAAGATGAAGTATATGATTTCTTTACAACTGATAAAGACTTTTATTTATATACACCTAAAAATGCGCCAAATTTTAAAATTCTGAAAACATCCTTTGAAAAACCTGATTTAAAAAATGCCGAAGTTATCGTTTCTGAAGACCCTGAGAGAAAAATGACAAATTATAGCATCACCAGCGAGGGATTATTATATACTCTGTCTGATAACGGAATTAAGGAAACCCTCTTCTTCCTTCCTAAAGCTGAAAAAACAGCAAAAGAGATTGAACTACCGTTTGTTGCCGGAACTGTAAGATTAAGTTCAAAAGGTTATAAATTCGCTGACTGCTGGGCTGGTCTGACAGGATGGACAAGCGATTACCAGCGGTTCCGCTATATTCCACAAAAAAATGAATTTAAGCTTGAAAATCTCTCATCTGTTGCAGAGTATCCTGAGTATAAAGATCTAACCGTTGAAGAACTTATGATTCCATCACATGACGGGGTTAAGGTTCCGCTTTCATTGATATACAATAAAAGTATAAAGAAAACTGGAAATAATCCGGTTCTCTTCTATGGATATGGAGCCTACGGAATGTCAATAACTCCCGGATTTAGCTCCGATTTATTGCTTTGGACCCATGAAGGAGGGATCCTTGCAATACCTCATGTGAGAGGTGGCGGAGAGCTTGGTGAAAAATGGTACAGAGACGGGTACAAAACCACAAAACCTAATACCTGGAAAGATCTGATTGCCTGTGCCGAGTATCTGGTTAAAGAGCAATATACTTCACCTCAAAAAATAGCCATTAATTCAGCCAGTGCCGGTGGTATACTGGTAGGGCGGGCAATGACTGAAAGACCAGACTTGTTTGCTGTCTCAATTCCTCAGGTCGGTTGCCTGAACACAGTTCGGGCAGAAGAGTCACCAAATGGTCCTGTGAATACACCTGAATTCGGGACGGTTAAGGATTCTGTTGAATGTATGGCACTTATTGAGATGGATTCTTATATTCATGTAGAAGATGGTGAAAAGTATCCATCAACATTAATTACAGCAGGAATGAACGATCCCAGGGTAATTGCCTGGCAACCGGCAAAATTTGCAGCCAGGTTACAAGCTGCTAATAAATCTGATAAACCGATTCTTTTTCTAGTTGATTATGAAGCTGGACATGGAATAGGCAATACAAAAACAAAAATCTTTGAAGAATTCGCTGATGTATTCAGCTTTGCTCTCTGGCAAACTGGTCATCCAGATTATCAAATCAAATAAACTGTTCTAGCAAGATAATGCTAACCATGTCCCTTATTAAACATTGATTCGATATTTCAAACCTCTTGTTTACAAAAAGCCCCGCAGCTTTCGCACCGGGGCTTTTTGTTACACGCCCGCACCGTATGCACGGCATGCGAGATATAAACAGTCTACTTATAGTATGCGGTTTTCAGACGAATTTTTCCGGGATTTATACTGCTTCCAAACATTAAAATATTAAATTTGTGAGGAGTGGATCAGATAACTTTGTTTAATCCGCTATGACTAAGCTGTTTATTGTAGAATAATACTTTAATTCAAAATTTGGCCCTTATTGGTTCGTTAATAACACAATTACAATGCCGGAGAGAGGGAATTTTATTATAATTACTGTATAATCAATTAATTACTGTATTAACCATTAATTTTCTGCCTATGGGAAATGATTAAAAACAATGTAATTGAAATTGTCTTTGAGAAATTAACCTAAACAGTATAAAAGCATGAAGAAAACCGAATTAATTGGTACTGACATAAGAAAAGTACCGGTAAAACATTTTCCGTCAATGATGAAAATGTTTCTCATCCTGCTGCTTACCAGCCTGTTCTTTGTGTCACAGGCGGCCGCGCAGCAGAAGAAACAGCTTTCCGGAACTGTGGCTGATCCATCCGGGGAACCTCTTATTGGTGCAAGTATCATTGAAAAAGGTACAACCAACGGTACCCTGACAAACATCAATGGTATGTTTTCGCTGCAGGTTGAAGAAAATGCAGTCATTCAGGTTTCCTATATCGGCTTTCTGAGCCAGGAGATCAGTACAGCCGGAAGAACCTCCCTGACCATCACCCTGCTGGAAGATACCCGCTCACTTGAAGAAGTGGTGGTTGTGGGTTACGGAACACAGAAAAAGGCCAACCTTACCGGAGCGGTCGATCAGGTTGGTGAAAAGGTGTTTGTGGGCCGTCCCATGCCCAACGTGACCCAGGGACTGCAGGGAGTTGTTCCGAACCTCAATATTGCTCTGGCTGACGGTAAACCAAGCAGAACAGCAAGCTACCAGATCCGGGGGGTTACTTCCATCGGACAGGGAGGAAGCGCACTGGTAATTATCGATGGTGTGGAGGGCGACCCTGCCATGCTCAATCCCAATGACATAGCAAGCATCTCAGTCCTGAAGGATGCTTCCTCGGCCGCTATTTACGGGGCCAGGGGAGCCTTCGGCGTCGTGCTTATCACAACCAAGAATCCGGAAAAAGGCCGCACTTCCGTTACCTATAATGCTTCCGTCGTAGCGAAATCACCTACACGGATACCCGATATGGTAACCGATGCGAATCTTTATGCCACAATGTTTGTGGAAGCATATTCATCCTATTATGACTATGCCAGAACTCCTTCAACATTTCATAAGGCTGTTCCCTATACTGTTGACTGGCATAATGAAATGGCAAGAAGACCTCCGGGATCCGGAAAGCCCGAAGTTGAAATCGGCCCGGGCGGGAATTACCAGTATTTTGCCAATAACAACTGGTATGAAATGCTGTATAAGGACCGTGCCTTCGGCCATGAACACAATATTGCCATTCAGGGAGGCACAGACAGGGCCGACTTTATTCTTTCTTCAAGATATTATAACCAGGGCGGCATATTTCAGTATAACAGCGATGACTATTCAATGCTGAATATACGGGCAAAGGGATCCGCACAGATTTTTAACTGGCTGAAGGTTGAAAACAATGTGGCGATAACGCAGTCAAATTATTTCAACCCGCTGACGGTAGCCGACGGAAATGTGTGGTACGGACTTGAAAGTGAGGCAGAACCCATGAGTCCTATGTTCAACCCCGACGGAACACTTACAATGGCCGCAGCCTACAGCGTTGGAGACATGTGGTACGGGAAAAGCGGAATCAACACGAGAAAAATGCTTCTTCATAATACCACATCTTTTACTGCTTCGTTCCTGGACAATGCCTTCAGGCTGAAAGGTGACATTTCCTTCCGCAACCCCTATAACAGGGAAACCACCAAACGTGTTCCCGTGCCCTACAGCCCTGCACCGGATGTGATTGCATACCTCGGATCCGGCACAAACGATTTCGGAGAGGCAAATACGTCAACAAACTATATGGCTACCAACATTTATGGTGAATACGAAAAAACCTTTGCCGAAACCCATTATTTCAAGGGCATGCTTGGATACAACTATGAACAGTCATTGTTCAACAGCATATTCACTCAACGCAACGGTCTGATATTTGAAGATGTAAACAATATTAACCTGACCAACGGAAGCGGGATCACCATCAGTGCCAGCCACGAAAAGTGGAGAATTGCCGGTGGGTTTTTCCGTTTTAACTATGGATATAAGGACAGATACCTGATTGAGGTAAACGGCCGTCTTGATGGTTCAACAAAATTTCCGGTTGACCAGCAGTGGGGCTTTTTCCCGTCAATTTCTGCAGGATGGCGTCTCTCAGAAGAACCCTTCTGGAACCTGAACAATATATTCTCCGATGTAAAACTCAGGGCATCATATGGTTCACTGGGAGTCGGGAACATTGCTTCCTATACATTCCAGGAACTTTTCACCATCAGTACAATGGGAAGACTGATACAGGGAACACGTCAGCAGAAAACCTCGGCTCCCCCGGTACTGCCCGACGGACTGACATGGGAAACCTCAACAACTGCAAACCTGGGCCTTGACTTCGGAGTACTCAAAGGCAGGTTACGCTTTGCCGGTGATATCTATACCCGCAAGACAAAGGATATGTTTGCCGTGGGAATTGACCTTCCGGCTACTTTCGGAGCAACCGCACCCAAGGGAAACTATGCGGATATGAAAACCAACGGATGGGAAATGACACTCAGCTGGCGAAATGATCACACCCTTGCCGGCAAACCCTTTAGTTATGACGTCAGAGTTACCCTGGCTGACTATGTGTCGAAAATTACCAAATACACCAACCCCGAGAAGGAACTTGGAGCATACTGGGATGCACGGGCAAACTATTATGAAGGCATGACTATAGGCGAAATCTGGGGCTATGTCACTGAAGGATTCTTTACTTCAGATGAGGATGTGGCAAATCATGCCTCGCAAAGGCTCTATTTTGCTTCCAATTCCGGAAAATGGCTGCCTGGCGACATTAAGTTCAGGGATCTGAATAATGACGGGGTTATTGATTATGGTACCAATAAGGTTAATGATCCGGGCGACCGCAAAGTTATCGGGAATACAACCCCCCGCTATACCTACGGTATCAATCTGGGAGTAAACTGGAGCAATATTTTCATTTCCGGATTTTTCCAGGGTGTCGGCAAACAGGACTGGTGGCCGGGAACCGACAATGCCCTGTTCTGGGGCCAGTATAACAGGCCATACAATAATATACCCAAATCAATGCTTGGAAATATCTGGACAGTAGACAATCCGGATGCATATTTCCCGAGATACAGGGGATATGTTGCCCTTCAAAGCTCAAGGGAACTGGCAGTAACCCAGACCCGTTATCTGCAGAACGTGGCCTACATACGTCTGAAAAACCTGCAGGTTGGTTACAATCTGCCCAGACATATTGCCTCTTCCATAAGGATGCAGAACGCAAGAGTCTATATGTCTGCAGAAAACCTATGGGGCTGGTCTCCGCTGTATAAAATAACGAAGAACTTTGACTTCGGAAGCATTTACGGTACCGACATTGAACAAGCCCAGTCAGTGCCCAGCAGTGGAATTGCCAACGGAAGCCAGGTATACAATTATCCTATCCTGAAAAGTGTCAGTTTTGGAGTTTCAGTAACATTTTAAAAATGAGCAAGATGAAAAAACTAATATATTTAATACTGATTATGGCAGGCACCTTTGCCTGTGACATGATAGAGTTGCCGGAATCCAAAATTTCCAAGGAACCGATTTTCAATTCCGAAATTGGCCTGAAGCTTTATACCAATTCATTTTATGAAACTTTCCCCAATGCTCCAGCACTGTATACCAATTCCTATTATATAGCTGTAAACAGTGTCATCAAATATTTTACCAAAAACGGTTTCAGCGCAGAGGAGAGCAGCGGATGGAACTGGGGTACCCTTCGCAATGTTAATTACTTTATAGTAAATAACAATAATGAATCCGTACCACTGGAAGTACGTAACAATTACCAGGGGATTGCCAGATTTTTCAGAGCATATTTTTATTTCGGCATGATGCAGAGGTTTGGTGATCTTCCGTGGATAGATCATCCGCTTGACGTGAAGGATGAATTACTGCTTGCAGGCAGGGATCCGCGTACCCTGATTGTGCAAAAAATAAAGGAAGACCTGGACTTTGCAATTGCGAACATAAAGGAAAGGAAGGACAACACCAGCTCAACAATAACTTCCTCCGTGGCAGCAGCATTCAAATCCAGAGTCTGCCTGTGGGAAGGTACCTTCCGGAAATATCAGACCAGCTACGGACTTCAGTCATCTGCCAACGAATGGCTCCAGGAAGCAGTTGATGCAGCTGAATATGCAATGAATTCCGGTTATTCAATCTATACCGGCGACGGTCCAAAGCTTTCCTACCGTAAATTATTTATAAGCAGTGTGCCGGTTTCAAGTGAAGTGCTGTATGCAGTTACATTTGATACCGACCAGGGTGTTGTGCATTCAGGCAACAGGCGCTATACATCGGTAACCTATGGCAGCAGCCCCGCCCCGACACGTTCCTTTGTAAATACCTATCTGACCCTTGACGGCACACCCTTTACGGAAATTGACGATTACCAGACCAAATCCTTCACTGAGGAATGCCAGAACAGGGATTACCGCCTGTCACAGACCGTCCGAACACCCGGCTTTACCCGCATCAGAGGCGGACAAACAGTGAGAACAGCCCCGAACTATGCGTATGCAATCACGGGTTACCATATCTGTAAATTCACACTCGACGACGAACAGTTTGACAATGTTGATGTTTGCGACAATAATGCAATAATATTCCGTTACGCTGAAGTACTGCTCAATTATGCCGAGGCAAAAGCTGAACTGGGAACTCTTACCGATGCCGACTGGAGCAAAACCATCGGAGTACTGAGGGCAAGGGCAGGAATCACCGGCGGACTGGACACAAAACCCACCGTCGCAGATCCGTATATGAAGGCAAAGTTTTTCCCGGATATCAGCAATCCGGAAATCCTGGAAATAAGGCGAGAAAGAGCGATTGAACTGTCATTTGAAGGTTTCTCATGGCCGGATATCTGCCGCTGGAAAGTGGGAGACCTGGTCACAAATGTCTGGGATGGAATTTATATTCCAGAACTTGATGTGCCTTATGACATGGATGATAACGGCACCCTGGATGTATGTTTTACAAAGAACCTGAATCCTGACAAAGTACCGGGCGTATTCTACCAGTATGTGGGAGAAAAACTTGCAAGCGGGGCTACCAATAATTATCAGCTGGATGATGCCACACACTCACTTGTCTTTATGAAAGACCAGATAAGGACCTGGGATGATAAACTTTATTTTTACCCGATACCTGCCAACGATCTGGTTAAGAATCCTAATCTGGGACAGAATCCGGGATGGTAGTATCCTTCAGAAATAATTTCAGGAAGAAAAGGCTTGTTTTCAACAGGCCTTTTCTTTTTTCCGTCATTTACAGAATATTGCGGGATCAGGCAGGACACTGAATTCCGGTTATCTGATACAGTTAACCCGTAAGAAGCAATACAATAAGGCCTAAATTCCACGGAATATAACAGTAAAGCAAAATATTATACTCACAGGAATTCCCCGGAATGATTTTAAATAACTATTTTTACTATGTAATACGATTCTGCCATGGACAAAAATCATATCCCGCTTTTTCTGAAGGGAATAGAACTCTTCAGAAACCTTAACGACACGGAAATCCGGGAGCTTGCCGACAATATAATAACCAAGTCATGCGAGGCCGGAGAAATCCTGTTTTACGAAAACAGTCCCCGCGATGACATATTCATCATCTATGACGGTGAGGTGGAACTTTTCAAGCTTAACACCTACGGTACGGAAGTCAGGCTTGCACTGTTTGAGACCGGGGATTTTCTGGGTGAGGGAATCTGGGACCAGGGATCACTTCACTCCACCCATGCCCGGACTGTAATGCCTACAATCCTGCTGAATGTCAACCGGAAATTTTTTAATTACCGTGCGGAAACCACCCTCAAAATCCTGTCAAACATCACCCGCATCATATCCAGGAGAATGCGGAACGCAAATACCAGGATACTGGGATATTCCGCACAGTACGAATCAGGCAGGACACGCTGGGAACATGACCTCCTGGGCGAACGCGAAGTTCCCTATGAGGCATATTATGGAATACAGACCATGAGGGCTGTGGAAAACTTCAATATTTCCGGAGTGACACTGAACTTTTATCCCTCACTTATCAATGCCCTGGCAATGGTGAAGGAATCAGCAGCCAAGGCCAATTTTGAACTCGGACTCCTTGACAAAAATGTGAGGGATGCAATCGTAAAAGCATGCAGGGAACTGCGAAACGGGAAATACCATAACCAGTTTGTGGTGGATATGATACAGGGAGGAGCCGGGACCTCAACAAATATGAATGCCAATGAGGTTATTGCAAACCGGGCACTGGAAATACTGGGCCATGAAAGGGGAGAATATGTCCACTGCCATCCCAACAATCATGTAAACCTTTCACAGTCAACAAATGATGCCTATCCCACGGCAGCAAAAATTGCCCTTTTCAATTCCAACAAAAATCTTACCGCTGTCCTGAGCGGCCTTATTGACTCATTCAGGAAAAAGGGACTGGAGTTCTCCCATATTATCAAGATGGGAAGAACCCAGCTTCAGGATGCTGTTCCCATGACGCTGGGACAGGAATTTGAAGCCTATGCCGTAACCCTTGAGGAGGAAATTGAAAGACTCAACCAGAATGCCGCATTATTCCTTGAAGTCAACATGGGTGCCACTGCCATAGGTACGGGAATAAATTCCGCACCGGGATATTCAGAAAAAGTGGTAAGCTACCTCAGAAGGATTACCGGACTAAATCTTGTGCTTGCATCAAACCTGGTTGAAGCCACCCAGGACACAGGTGTTTTCGTAATCTATTCATCGGCAGTGAAACGGCTGGCCCTCAAGCTTTCCAAAATATGCAACGATCTTCGCTTACTGTCCTCAGGCCCCAGGACAGGAATAAACGAAATAAATCTCCCGCCGATGCAACCCGGATCGTCTATCATGCCGGGAAAGGTGAATCCTGTCATCCCGGAGGTGGTCAACCAGATAGCATTCAAGGTTACCGGAAATGACCTGACCGTAACAATGGCCTCCGAAGGAGGTCAGCTTGAACTGAATGTCTTTGAACCGGTAATTGTCCAGAGCGTATTTGAATCCGTTGAAATGCTCATAAACGGAATGAATACCCTGAAGCACCGGTGCATTGACGGTATAACGGCCAATGAAGAGAGATGCAGATCACTGGTACATAACAGTATCGGTCTGGTAACAGCCCTGGTTCCCTGGCTGGGCTATGAAGTCTCCAATGCCCTTGCCAGGGAAGCCCTTGAAACGGGTGAAAGTGTTTATTCCCTGGTCCTCAAGAAGAATCTTTTATCCACTGAAGACCTGGATACCATCCTTTCCCCGGAAAATATGATACGGCCGGGAAAAATGAAAGCCGACACTCCGGAATAGAAAGCTCCCTGCCGCAAAGCCGGATTAATTGTTTGTTGATACAATATGCTGAAAACAAGAAATAATCAGTACAGAATGTCAGAAACAGCTTTTACTACGGAACCCCGACGCTGATCCCGGACACTGATAGATAATGAATACTGTTCAGACCCTGTCAGGAACATTGTAGGGTTTTCTGCCACCTCCCGGACGTGACAAATAGGAATTTGCCACGTCATCATTCACATATCTTTCCGCCCTGCCGTCAAATATCAGCTTCCTTCCCGTCAGGTAGGCGGTATTTCCAATATGCATCATGGTGGTTGAAATATGTCCCTCTTCCACATCGGCAAGCAGATCAGCCCTGTTCCGGCTTTTCACACAATCAACAAAATTCTGGAAATGAAAATCAATTCCGGCTTTTGCAATCTCCTCCCGCCTGGGATCAGGATCAAGATCTGACTGGTCCACTATGATACTTGGCACAGTTGACCTGTCCTGCTGCAATCCGGTTGAAAAAGCGGCAGTTCCTGTCTGGCCGCCGACTGAGGCTGGCTTACCATCACCCAGGAAGACGAGGAAACTGTTTCCTGAAATATATGCATAACCCTTTGTGCCGAACCAGATAAAGCCCCAGGGCTCATTCGGGGTGGGCAGGCTTCTGACTTCAAGTTCAATAACGGAATTGTTTGCAAATTCGAAGGTGGCTACCTGGAAGTTGGGCACATCCTGGTCCGATTCGTCCTGATAGGCATAAAATCCCCCGCAGGCTGCTGCCTTTACCGGATGCTCACTGATATTCATTCCCAGTCTGAGAAGGTCAATGAAATGCGTTCCGTTGTTTCCGAATTCACTTGTACTTGTATCCCAGTACCAGTGCCAGTTATAAAGGAAATGGTTTTCATTGAACGGTATCATAGGTGCAGGGCCTCTGAAAAGATCCCAGTTCACACCGTCCGGGGCAGGGCCGTCAGGCTTTCTGCCTATACTTGGCCGTGAACGGAATACTGTTGCCCTCCCCATATAAACATCACCTATCACACCATCACGAAGCATCTGAATGGCTTTCTGGTTTATCCTGCTGGCCCTTCTCTGAGTCCCGATCTGGACTATCCTGTTATATTTTCTTGCAGCCTGAACCATCTTCCTTCCCTCATCAATATTGTATGCAAGAGGTTTTTCAACATATACGTCCCTGCCAGTCTGACATGCATTAATGGTCATCAGGGCATGCCAGTAATCGGGTGTGGCAATGGATACTATATCAAGATCCTTGTTTTCAAGCATCCTGCGGTAATCAATGTAAGTGGCGGGTTTTGCACCACCAAGATTTTCAACGTCCTTTACGGCTTTGGGCAGAAGGTATTCAACACAATCACATACAGCCGTTACCCTGGTTTCCCTGATCTTTGTGAAACTCGCTGTGTGGCCGGACCCCCCGTAAAAACCTCCACGGTCATTTATTCCGATTACTCCCACATTCAGAATATCACTGGGCTGAATCTTCGCATAATCCCTGATAAATGCGGGCGCTCCCAGGGTAATGCCTGCCGTAGCCATAGCTGACTTCCTGATAAATGCACGTCTTTTTTCAGTTGCCATTATTTTTCCTCCAGATATTTAATTGTTTCAAAAATATTTCCGGTTCATGAGATTTGTTAAAAATAATAAATAGATTAACTTAACGGATATACCGGCAATTAATATATTCAGGAAGATTGCCGAAACTAACCGGTTTAATACTCTACTGATCAAGATCATTAAATAATCCGTCCTGATTTTTTAAATTTGTGGCCGGTAAATACGGTTTAAAATCCGTAAATAAGCCCGAAAGACAATCTGAAAACATACAGGAGGGAATCTTTCAGGAAATAAGGCGGCGCAAGGCGCCCGGGAAATAAATATCCGAATGCATGGAATGGTTGGAAGCATTATTTTTCAATGACGGAATAGCCAGGGTTATCCTGCTCTACTCCCTGGCCATTGCCAGCGGTGTTCTTCTCGGGAAAATAAAGATCTGGGGCGTATCGCCCGGGCCCACATTCGTCCTCTTCACCGGCCTTCTGATAGGCCACCTCGGTTTCACGGTCAGCCGGGAGGTTTCGGATTTCATACGGGAATTCGGACTGATCCTTTTTATTTATTCAATCGGCCTTCAGGTAGGTCCCGGTTTTTTCTCCTCCTTCAGGAAGGGAGGCATGCAGCTGAACCTGATGGCGGCAGGTGTGGTGATCATGGGTGTTGCTGTGACCATTTCACTGTATTATCTGCTCGGAGGAAGAATACCGATGCCGATGCTTGTGGGGATAATGTCGGGTGCAATAACAAACACACCGGGGCTTGGTGCCGCACAGGAGGCTCTCCGCCAGGCATATGAAGCCGGACAGATTGCAGAAATACCACAGATAGCCCTGGGATATGCAGCAGCCTATCCCCTGGGAGTGATCGGAATAATCCTGTCAATAATACTGATAAGAGTGATTTTCCGTGTCAGCCTTGAAGATGAGGAAAGGAAACTTGAAAAAGAGAAAGAATCATCCTGGGATAGGCTCGAAATATTCACGCTCAGGCTGACCAACAAATCAATCAGCGGCAGGGAACTGTACGAAATAAATAAACTGATAGGGCGGAATTTCGTCATTTCACGTCTGAAACGCGATGATCTGTTTTCCGTTCCCAAAACCAATACAGTGCTGCTTGAAGGAGATATTGTTCTTGTTGTTGCAGCCACCGCCGACGTTGAACCCATAACAGCCTTTATAGGCGAGGCGGCAGAAACTGACTGGAAGGTATCCGAACCGGCCCTGGAATCACGGCGCATCATATTAACCCGGAGTGAAATAAATGGCAGGACACTCGGATCACTCAGGCTTCGTACCATTTATGGTGTAAATGTCACCCGGGTCAACCGTTCCGGAGTTGATCTGCTGGGCTCTGCCAACCTGGTCCTTCAGGTCGGCGACGCCGTAACCGTGGTCGGCGAGGTTGATGCACTGGAAAAAGTGGAGCAGTTCCTGGGAAACACCCTGAAGCGGCTTAATGAACCACATATTTACACAATTTTCATCGGGATATTTTTCGGGATTATTTTCGGAAGCATTCCCTTTTATATTCCCGGAATTCCCATGCCGGTCAAACTGGGTCTGGCAGGCGGCCCCCTCATCGTATCAATAATTATAGGACGCTTCGGATACAAATTCCGGCTGGTGACCTATACAACCCAGAGTGCAAACCTGATGCTCCGTGAAATCGGTATCACACTGTTTCTTGCCAGTGTGGGAATTGCTTCAGGCGGGCAATTTGCCGCAACAGTATTATCAATTGACGGCCTTGTCTGGATTGCAGCAGGCTTTTTGATAACCACCCTCCCGCTTCTGATAGCGGGAATTATCGGTATGAAATTTTTAAGGCTCAATTATTTCTCGCTGGCCGGGCTCATGGCAGGCAGCACAACTGATCCACCCGCTCTGGCATATGCCGGTTCAATTGCCGGCAATGACGAACCTGCAATATCCTATTCAACGGTTTACCCCTTAACCATGTTCCTTCGTGTTTTCATGGCCCAGATCCTGATACTTTTATTTTTATAAAACTGAATTTGGCAGCCGGAGCCTCAAATATCAAAAATGTAAAACCAGTTACTCCTCCGTGCAGGAAGAAGATATACAATTCCGCCGCAGAAGCAGAAGAGATGATCCGGCATATAAAGGAAATCCGTTTTGTAAAAAATCTCCGGGCCTACAAATGTTCTGTATGCGGGTGCTGGCATATCACAAGCAGATCAGAATAACCTGCCAGGTATCAGCAGTCAGGTTCCATAAAACACTGAAACTTTTACCTGTTCCCCTTATTTATACGCTGATTCAGCTATGGATCTGTATTTTTCCATGATAAGCGCCCTCCTGGGCTTCAGGGTCTGGGAGAGCATACCATTTTCCACTGTCCAGGACCCGGTGATATAAAAACTCTTTTTTATTATTTCGTAATCTGAAAGAGTCCTGTTGACAACGGCCACTTCCCTGTTAAGCATTTCAACAACTTTCCTGTTGCTTATCATCTTATCGTCACCCTCATCAGCCCTGATTCCGTTTTTCCTGCACCATTCACGAACCTTTTTCATATCCGGAATGATCAGGGCAGAGGCAAATTTCTGATTTTCCCCGAAAACCAGGCAGTTATCGATAAAAGAAGACTCACGCAGCCTGTTCTCTATCATCTGTGGTGCTATGTATTTGCCTGATGAAAGTTTAAAAATCTCCTTTTTCCTGTCGGTTATCATCAGGTATTTTCCGTCTTTCAGATAGCCTATATCCCCGGTATGCAGCCATCCATCCTCATCAATAATTTCACGTGTGCCCTTTTCGTCCTTGTAATATCCCTTCATCACATGAGGCCCTTTTACAAGTATTTCACCATCAGAGGCAATTATAAGCTCCGTATCGTCAAGAGGGGTTCCGTTGGTACCAAGCTCGTTGTCGGCCGGTGAATTTACCGTTATCACCGGAGATGTTTCTGTCATTCCGTAACCCTGGTAAAGATTTAGTCTGGCAGCTGTGAACAAACGAATGATATTGGGCCGTATTGCAGCCCCTCCCGACACCACCCACATTTCATGGCCTCCCAGATTGTCACGCCACTTCCTGTAAACAAGCCTGTCAGCCAGATTATGCCTTAAACGATAAATATATGCCCTGTTTTTATTGTCGTAGCTGTTTGCAAAATTCCATGCCCAAGTGTAAATCAGTCTTTTTATCCCCTTCAGGTTTTTCCCTGCCTCCTCCAGCTTGGAATACATCATTTCAAGCACCCTTGGCACCGCACTGAATCCGTCGCTGTGGCAGCTTGCCAGGTCCCTTGCAATGGTTGACAGGCTCTCGGCATAATAAATACTTATTCCAAGCTGCTGGAATTCGTAATTCATGGTCCTTTCATAGGCATGGCACAGGGGAAGAAAGCTCAGCATCCTGTGCTGCGGACCGGCTGTCTGCCGGATTGCATGACCGTTGGCATTGAAGGTAAGATTCCTGTGCGTAAGCATAACCCCTTTCGATTCACCGGTGGTTCCGGAAGTGTAAATAATCGTTGCCACATCATCAGGTGAAACTTCAGCCCTGTTGTGCTCAATCATGGGATCATTCACCTTCCTGTTCCTCTTCCCGAGGTCAATCAGGTCGTCAAGGCTGTATTCTGATCCGGAGCCGTCAATTATCATCATTTCAGCCCGATGATCCATTCTGGCTACAATGGGGGCAAGTTTGTTGTACAGCGACAGGTTTCCTGCAACAACGAGCCTGGCGTCACTGTGATTGAAAACATGAAGAAATTCACTTTCGCTCAGGGTAGAATACACGGGAACAAAAATCAGTCGCGATAAAGTGCATCCCATATCCAGAAAGTTCCATTCAGGACGGTTGTTGCAAATCACAATTACTTTTTCTCCCGCCTTGTATCCCGCCGATATAAGACCGCTGGCAACATTCCATGATGCTTCAATATATTCATCAACACTTACCTTTATCCACTCGCCACCGGAATATCTGGCGAAAATATCGTCCTTGGGGAATTTTTTCCTGAGAATGTCAAGATAATCGAAGGTTCGGGCTGGTGTCATAGCAGGGTTTAATTCAAAATGTAAAAATAAAAATATTCCTGTCAGTTTTAAATTGTGCCGTGCGCCGGCGCCATGAAGGGTCAGGCAAGGAGAAGATCTGCCACCACAAATCCGAATTCCGGTTACGCGAATTTCAATGAGCCTGCCGCAGGATACGGTCTGGGCACCACATCACTTCCAAACCCTGAATATTATTATGGCGGAACAAGTACACACGGATACCGGCTGAATATTTACGGACTCAATATCAACCGCAGTTTTTTTGCCGGTCTCGGATCGGGAGTCCTTTTCTCTGAAGGAGATCTGATGATTCCCTTCTATCTTGACCTCAGGTATTTCTGGAACAGCAAAACCATATCGCCATATATCATGGGTGAGGGTGGATTTCTGTTCAATCCCCGCGATGTCGACAAGAAAACCCTGCTTATGATCATCGGGGGCGGGGGAATCCAATTCAACATTTCAGATAAATTCATCCTGAATGCCGGTCCGGGTCCCGGCATACAGATGGGTATCGACGGAAGACGTTCATTCCTGTCCGGAAGGCTTGGCCTGGGATTTAAATTATCATCACCACACGGAGGATCAGGTCTTAATCAAATATTCTCGTTCCGAAAATAAATCTTTCCTTCCACCAGGCGTCATCAAGGGATGTGATGGTTACACCCCTTGAGGAAGAAGTATGAATAAAGGAGTTATTTCCTGTACAAATACCGGAATGTGTAATAAAATGCGATGTTTTGTAGGAACGGATGAAAAACACCAGATCCCCTTTTCTCAGTTCCTTCCTGTCGGTGATCAGCTTTCCGTACCTGGCCTGTTCTTCGGAATTATGCGGAAGGTTTATGCCATATCCTGCAAACACTGCAACAAGCAGGCCGGAGCAGTCCATGCATTTCATACTCTTCCCTCCCATGCAGTGCGGTACGCCAAGGTATTTCCGGGCAGCCCGGACTATCCCGTCAGGATTTGCCCGGCGTGTATCCAGACCCTTTTCAGTACCGGAATCAAGAAAGATCTGCAGCCGCTGCTTATCTGCAGAACTCTCAATATTGCTGAAAGAGGGTTCAGGGTAGATTTTCCGGGTACAATGGCTTACAAGCAGCTGAGTTATTAAAACCAGCATCAGTGCAACTATGGTTTTATAGCGTGCAAATGATTTCATCAGAACAGTTCTGCTGTAAGACAGCGTAAATATGGGAATTATTTTCAATGCTGTTTTATATGAGGGGTGAAAAAGTGTTTGCTGCATAATTAATTTGATATATTTACTCTGTATTACTGCCGCAATCGCGGCAGCAGAATAATTAACTTAATTCCAAAATCCCGAGAAAATGAAAAGATTTTATTCCCTGAGTGTACTGATTACTTTTCTGTCATTATACTCTTTTTCCCAGATGATTGACAATGATAATCTTGTCATAACCCATGGCCCCTATCTTCAGAATCTGGATGCCTCCGGTGTCACAATTATCTGGACCACCAACAAACCTGCAGTCCCGGGAATCAGCCTGACATATCCGGATGGCCTGAAACGTTTTATACGCAACAGCCATGACGGGATAATTGACGGAGGCGGATTATTGCACAAGGTAAGGGTTGAAGGGCTTGAAGCCGGAACCACCTATCAGTACAGCATCAATTCGATTCAGATTCTTAAGTACCAGGCCTACAAGATTTATTATGGCGATACCATTGACATGAAACCCCTGAGTTTCACCACACTCAATCCAAAGGCGGAGAAAACAAATTTTACTGTTGTAAATGATGTTCACGAGTATTCAGGAAAACTGGCGTCCTATATAAGAAACGGAAATCCCGCCGCACAGGAATTCTTTATCTACAACGGTGACATGGTTAACTACGTACAGTCTCCGGAACAGCTTTTTACAGGGTTCATTGACACTACCGTTGCATATTTTGCCAGAACAAGGGCATTTTTCTATGCACGGGGCAACCATGAAGCCAGGGGCTATGCAGGAAGGGAATTCAAAAATTATTTCGACTTCAGGGACAACAGGTTTTATTACAGCTTTGATCACGGACCCGTCCATTTCGTGGTTCTCGACTGCGGTGAAGACAAGCCTGATGACAACCGTTATTACTACGGTCTTGCAGATTACGATTCCTACCGGCTTGAACAGCTGGAATGGCTGAAGAAGGAAGTGAAAAGCGATGCATTCAGAAAGGCGAAATACAGGATTGTCATTGTACACATGCCAATATTGAATGAAGGTTCACGGGGGCATGGCATGAAGTTTCTGGCCGATAATTTCGGACCGGTCCTGAAGACTGCAAAGATCAACCTCATGCTTTCGGGTCATACACACAGGAACTCCTTCCATGCCAGAGGTGAGGCAGGCCAGGAATATCCCGTTCTCGTCAATTCCAACAATTCATTCGTGGAGATATATGTTGACAAGGAAAAAATCAGGGCAGTTGTCAGGGATGTAAACGGCGGAAACATAGCAGAATATGAATTCAGATAATATTAAGGGCCGGAGCGGCCCTTTTTTACCGGTTTCAGCTGCCATACTGAAATAGAACAGCACTTCCTGCGTTATAGAAACGGAACAGGAACCCTTGTCCTTGCAGCCGGATGAAATCCCTGCAAAGTATCAGAAGAATTCCCGAATGAAAAAGAAACGGAAAATAATAGTGATCTCTTTTCTGATTCTTCTTCTGTTTCCGCTTCTCTTTTTTATCGTGGTAATCTGCCTTGCTTCCAGAAATCTCCAGACCAGCGAGGAACTCCGTAATTTTAAAAATGCCGAGGCCTCCCGGGTACTGTCTTCCGGCGGACAACTGCTGGGCAAGTTCTATATCGAAAACCGCATGAATGTCACATGGGGGCAGCTTCCTGCCCATCTTGTCAATGCCCTTGTTGCCACCGAAGACGTGCGCTTCTTTGATCATGAAGGCGTTGATTCCCGGAGTCTTTACAGGGTACTCTTTAAAACTCTGTTGCTGAACAGGTCAGAGTCAGGAGGAGGAAGCACTATAAGCCAGCAGCTTGCAAAAAACATGTTCGGAAGAAAAGCCGGCGGCAGCTTTTCAGTTCCTGTCAATAAGTACAGGGAAATCATTCTTGCCAGGAGGCTTGAAAAAACCTTTACAAAGGAAGAAATTATCACACTCTATCTGAATACCGTATCATTCGGGGAAGATATATTTGGCATAGATGCAGCAGCAGGAAGGTATTTCAATAAAATAACGGAAAGCCTCAGGATTGAAGAATCGGCAATGCTCGTGGGCATGCTCAAGGCCACCACCCGTTACAATCCCGCCCTGAAGCCTGAAAATGCACTGTCCAGGCGAAATGTTGTCCTGAGGCAGATGGAGAAATACAACTATCTTGGTTCTTCTGATGCCGATTCACTTACAGCGCTGCCATTAAGACTTGATTACAGGAAGGCTGAGTCCGAAGGAAGGGCTGACTATTTTCTTGTGCGGGTCAGGAAGGAGCTTGATGAAATACTAGGCAATATTGCCCTGTCAACCGGCAGGAGATGGTGCCCGGAAAAGGACGGACTGATTATCACAACCTCCCTGGACGATGACCTTCAGAGTTTTGCAAGACAGTCTTTTGCCCGTCACCTTTCAACCATGCAGAAACACCTGCGCGATCAGTACAGCACTGCTGCCGGCAGGGCAAAACTCAATGAATTAACTGAAGCCATACTGCTTGAGAAAAACCTTGGCCACAGGGCCGGCAAAATAAACCGCCAGCTCATTTTCGACTGGAAAGGATCATATCCTGATTCCATTTCAGTCAGGGACAGCATAAAGCTGGCCCTGACCACCCTTCATGGCGGCCTGCTGGCAATGGACCCGCAATCGGGAGCCATAAGGGCATGGGTTGGAGGCATCGACTTTATCACCCAGCCCTATGACCAGATACTTGCCAGGAGACAGCTTGGTTCGGTTTTCAAGCCGGTATTCTATGCCCTTGCCTTTGAGGAGGGAATGCACCCCTGCCAGTATCTGGACAATGACAGCCTTGTACTCCGGGATTATCAGGACTGGAGGCCGGAAAATTTCGACCGCAGCTACGGTGGGAAATACTCCGTTGCCGGAGCCCTGGCCAGATCCATGAACATACCCTCTTTCGTCCTTTTCCGGGAACTGGAATTTGAAAAACTAAATCTCCTCTGGAAGGAAATGGGATTCACCTTCCCCCTGAGGAACACTCCCGCTCTTGCGCTTGGAACGGCTGAAGCCAGCCTGGAAGAAATTGCGGTGGCTTATTCGGTATTTGCAAACGGAGGATTTAAAATAAAACCATGGTCGGTAACCTCTGTAATTGAACCGGATGGCAATATTATTTATCTCAGGAACAGGGATGAAATTTTTCCCAGGATCCTCAGTGAAAGATCCTGTCATCTGATAAACGCCGTTTTACAGAAAGCAGTAAGGGAAGGAACCGGAACATCCATGCAATCGGTTTATGGCGTAAGCTCCGCTTTCGCTGGAAAAACCGGAACAACCCAGAACTATGCCGATGCATGGTTTGCAGCTTACAACCCGGGATTGACGGTTGTGGCAAGAACGGGTGCCTCACTGCCATCCATACATTTCAACAACCGGTACCACGGGACAGGCAGTGTCCTGGCCCTGCCGCTGGTGGCCCTGACTCTCAAAAAGGCTGAATCCCGTCCCGTAACAGCCGGCCGCTTTATAAAACCTTTCCCTCCTTTGCCGCCCGAACTGCAGGGATCACTCGACTGCCCCGACTTTATAGAGGATAAACTTCCTTTCCGCCAGACGGACAGGATCAGAAAACAGAGAACTGACAGAAATTACGGAACTGACAGGAGGAAAAGCTTCTTTCTGGAAAGACTGTTCAGGAGAAACAGGCGGAACTGAACTGGTATGATGACATCATTCCGGAAGTACCAGCGACAGACATTTCAGCCAGAAGTTGTTGTAATGCTCCCAGTACACAAAATTAAGACCCCAGTGCGGGGCAGGGTCGGAAGTATAGGCCAGCACCCTTCCCCTGCCGATTTTCCTTGTAGCAACCAGCGGATGCCCTGTTTCCTCAATAGTCACCAGCACCTCCCCTTCGGGAATTACTCTGGTTTCATTATATCCCAGTATCGGAGGCATCCCTTCGAAATCCGATTCAAAAAACACCTTCTTTCCGGCATCTGTCAGTTTCGGATAAAATCCCTCGGTGCTTTCCACCAGATCCTCATGCGGAAGGCATTCAACAGGAAGTATTGATCTGAATTCTGTTCTTCCCCAGCCTCCCTTTCCCAGTTCACCGGTAAAGGAATACCATCCGCCCAGCATCATAAGTCCTTTCCCTGCTGCAACAGCTTCCGCGGTAAGCCTGATCCTGTCAGGATAAACCAGTATCTTTTTCCCAAACTCCTCCCGTACGAAGAAATGCGGAGCCAGCTGGAAAAGTTTCCCTTCAATATCACTGAAAATAATTACATCATACTCTTCCAGGATTTTTTCATATTCACCCGGACCAAGTTTATAGAAATCCCAGCCGGGAACTGAATCAACCTGATGTTTCCCGTCAGATTCCAGAGCTTCTTTGAGCCACTTTCCGTAATTGAAAATTTCCAGTCCCTTCGGAGCAAACTGGAATGGTGATTCTGCAAATGTAGGTCCTGTAAGAACCGCCCAGTCACCTGCATAGTAAATTTTAGCCATAATTGTAATACTGAATTTGAAAATTTATCCCTAATAGAAAAACTGCATTTTAAATGTACATGAAAAATCCTTATTAACATACAGAAGATGAAAAATCCGTTCCGCACCTTAAGGTTCCTGAGCGCCCGGGAACGCAGGATGCAGCTCCGGAAAGCACCATTACATACCTCATTTTGCATCGGCGGTTATCATCAATATTGCCGGACATGTCAGGAAACCCGCAGATGAGCACGATCTGAATCATCAGTTTTGTCAGTAACAATTGTGATTGCAGGAACAGAAACAGGTTAAAAGCCTTTGAGAACAGAAAAAAAAAATTGACTTACAACATTTTCTGTCGTAAATTTATTATTGTAATTAATGATACCGAAATGAAAAACAGACAAAGAATTTTATCTATTCTGTTCCTGACCCTGTTCAGCATATCATACCTGCAGGGTCAGCAAGCCGTTGTCACGAGCGGCGGAATTGCAACCGGGACCACAGGATCAGTCAGCTACACAGTAGGGCAGATAGCCTATCAGACTTTTACAGGGACCGGCGGAACCTTACAGCAGGGTGTTCAACAGCCCTGGGAGGTATCAACTCCGGTTGCTGTAGCAGAAACGGAGGATATCTCCCTGTTGATGAATGTTTATCCCAATCCTACAAGCGGGGCTTTTAAGCTCATTGTCGGTACTCTGGAAAACAGAAACCTGAGATTCAGGTTGTACGACATGAACGGTCTGCTCCTTCAGGATAAAAAGATCGACAGCGAGGAAACCGAAATATTCCTGCAGGATCTTTCATCCTCAATGTATTTTCTTAAAATAATAAACAACGCCAGTGAGATCAAGGTTTTCAAAATTGTCAAAAAGTAATTGCATATGAAGAAATTATTTACCCTCATGCTGATGGTATTACTGACCATTACCATTCTTGCTCAGGCTCCTTCAAAAATGAGTTACCAGTTTGTAATAAGAAACACAAGCGGATCACTGGTTGTAAATAGCCCGGTCGGCGTAAGAATTTCAATTCTGCAGGGCTCGCCCGCGGGAGCACTTGTTTACCGGGAACTGTTCAATCCTAACCCGCAAACAAATGCAAACGGACTCGTTTCCATAGAGATCGGAACAGGATTGCCAATCACAGGCACATTCTCTTCAATTAACTGGGCAGGAGGGCCGTATTATCTCCTGACGGAGACTGATCCCTCCGGCGGGACAAGCTATACTGTTACAGGCACCAGCCAATTACTGAGTGTGCCATATTCATTGTACTCCGCAATGTCAGCAAGCGTATCCGACAACAGCATAACCTCTGCCAAGATAGCAAATGGTACAATAATCGCGGCTGACCTGGCTGACGGCTCAGTTACTTCAGCCAAGATAGCCGACGGCACCATAGCTACTTCCGATATCGCCAATAATGCTGTAACCGGGGCAAAGATTGCCGATGAGACTATAACTGCAGCCGATATTCAGAACAGACAAAGAAATATTGTTTTCCCTGCCAATGCTCTCAACTACGACAAAGGATCATCAATTCTGACTCAGGATGCCTATGGAATATATTGGAAATCCAATTTTGCTGATGGGGCTTATCTGACTATTCCCCGACCGCTTGACTGGGTCGGAACAAGTAATGTCATTTTGAAGCTCCATTTTATGAAAGGCGGTGCTACAGGCGGAGTTGTGAATTTTTTTATCAGGCCCCGTTCATATAACCCCGGTGATTCATACGCAGATGCGCCGGCCCAGTTCCCTGATAGTCCCGTTACTGTTGCTGCCGGCACCGATCATGGGATATATACTCAGACGTTTACGATACCTTACTCAAAATTCGGAACAAAAAACCTGTGGGTAATTACAATACAGAGGAAGGGTAGCGGAGAAACATTCACAGGTGATCTGATATTAATGGCAGTAGAGATTGTTTACATGGCAGAACAATAAGTCCTGAGCTATGATTAATCTGATTTTTACCTGTCAGGAAATTGATTGTCATCGTATTACAACAGATAATTATTTCAATGTAAAATCAGCACTAGCTATGAAAAAATTTATTATCCTGCTGGTGGTCTTGTTTGCGGGAGCCGGAATAATTGCCCAGGCTCCCCAGAAATTCAGCTACCAGTGTGTGGTACGCAATACCTCAAATGAGCTGGTGGCAAATCATGCAGTCGGAATAAGGGCAACTGTTCTGCAGGGCTCTCAGACGGGAACTGTGGTTTATCAGGAAACCTTTAACACACTTACAAACGGAAATGGGCTTGCCACAATTGAAATCGGAAGCGGAACTCCTGTTACAGGCAACTTCCCATCAATAAACTGGGCATCAGGTACCTATTATCTCCGGACCGAAACAGATCCTGCCGGAGGGACCAATTATACTATTTCAGGAACAAACCAGCTGATAAGTGTTCCTTATGCTTTGCACGCTAAAAATGCAGCCAGTTACAGCGAAACTGACCCGGTTTTTGGTGCTGCTCCGGCAAAAAACATTACAAGCGGAAATATTACCAACTGGAATACTGCTTACAGCTGGGGTAATCATGCCGGATTATACCGGCCTGCAGGCTGGGTGCCGGCATGGAATGATGTAGGCGGCAAACCGGTATTTGCAACCGTCGCAACAAGCGGCAATTATAATGACCTGATCAATAAACCCACTATTGTAAACAGTCCATGGACTACAACAGGATTTACTATTCATTACACCAAAGGAAATGTCGGGATCGGCATGAGTGACCCACTTTATTATCCACTAACAATATACAATCCTTACTCTTCGTACATAACATTTTATAATAGTACATCCGGGACCGGCCTTAATGATGGTTTTCAAATTGGTACAACTCACCAGGGGAGTCCGGTGTGGATATGGAACTGTGAAAACAGTAACATGCATTTCGGCACCAATAATGAAACCCGTATGATAATTCACGGTGACGGCCATGTGGAGATGACGCGTTCCCTGGATCTGAATACCGATAGCAACTTCGGGGCTCTTCACGTACAAGGGAAACAGGCTCTGTGGTGGGATGGTACATATTTCAGCTGGGGATATGATGCTGTCTGGAATTATTTTGCCCGCAAAGTATCAATAGGGAGAGCAGCCGATCCCGGCAGCAATATGTTATATGTTCAGGGATCCGCTTTCGCGACAGGAACATGGAACTCCTCCGATGCATCTTTCAAAAAGAATATATCAACAATCGGCAATTCACTTGACAGGCTGATGAAGGTCCGGGGGACCCGGTTCGAGTTCCGTACCGATGAATTCAAGGATTATCATTTTACAAAAGGACCCCAGTACGGATTTATTGCCCAGGAACTGGAAAAGGAATTCCCCGAAGTAGTCAGGACCGAAGGAGACGGTTACAAATCAGTAAATTACAACGGAATGATACCGGTCCTGCTTGAAGCAATAAAAGAACAGCAGAAACAGATTGAGAATCAGCAGAAACAGATTGATGAACTGAAAATGGCTTTCGAATTAATGAGAAAAACGGAATGACATCCGTCACGCATATGGCTGAATATGAATGCATCCGAAGCTCCGCAAGGATTCAGCAAATACCCGACACGTAGTCCCGGGGTTAATTCCTCATACCCGCCTGAAGAATGAACCGGATAGAATTCAAAAGGAAATACAGCTGACTGTCTTCACCGATGTCCGGCAAAACCGGCTGTAAAGCTATTCAGGGATGTTGTAGTTCTTTTTCGTCTCGCAATGCGCAAGGAATTCCTTTTCAAAAAGATCCCTGCTGCCTATTATATTGTAAAACTGGCCAATGTAATTCAGGACATACCTTTTACTTCGCTGAGACAGATGTTCCTGCTTTTTTATCACTGCCCTGAATTCAGGCCGCAGTGCCCTGTAAAATTTAAATACCTGCCTGAATTCATCCTCGGTATAGCATAAGCCCCTGAATATCCTGCGGCTGGTCAGTGCACTTTTTGTGTCTTGCGGAAGATATGTATAGGAAGCATTGACAAATCCCGAAAAATCGAAATCATACGGAACTGCATAAGGGTTCTGATCTCCGTCATCCGTTTGCATGATGATAATATTATGCCGTGATGTTACAAACCAGTCTTTGTTACCTATCATATACTGGAATATTGCAAGCTTCATATAATTATCCCTGTTAAGCGAAAACGGGGTAAGGAAATAATCCTTTTGTACCAGTCCGTTCCTGCCGGCAGTATGTTTCTTGTTTTCCAGGAAGAAACTATAACGCTCATAAATACTGCTGTCCCCGGCTGTATCATAATACTCTACCTTAACAAGCCTCGCCTTAAGACTCAGATCAGTTACCCGGTTATAAAGCTTGTAAACCAGATATTCATCAATAAGATCATCATCATTCTGGCAGGGAGTGACAAGCTTAAGCTTCCCCTGCCCCCTGAATACCGTATTGACCACATCATCTTCACGGAAGCTGATCATTAAAGGGGGAAAAGTACAATTGGCCGGATCTTTCCGGAAATGTCCCCTTACGGATACAACAACGGGCAATTTTACTTCAGAACCGTCAGTATTAAAATAGGTCAGCTGCCCCTCGTGAGGCTTAACCGTCCCGGTACGGTCGCTTTCAATTTCCGTGAAATCTGCCCGCAGCTCCATCCGTATCACTTCTTCCGACATGAAAAGAGTATCAGTTTCCGCTGCAGCTGCTGTTGCCAGAAAGGATGAAAACAAAAGGACACAGAGTGATATTTTAAACATATTGAAAACTGTGTTAATCAGATGGGTGCTTTTTCAGAATTAATCATTAAACTTGTAGAATACTGACGGGTATCAATCATTTATCCCGGCAAAAAATGAAACAGATGAAAAACATACTTTGTTCAAAATATAAGATCCGGACAAGATGTTTTCTGATTTCGCTGTCCCTGGCCATTGCCTCTTCAAACCACCTTGCGGCATCAGGAATAGAATGCACTGAAGGCGATACAGTTTCAATCAACGATGGCCCCTATATCTACTTTGACTATGATATCCTGAAAGTCAGATGGATAGAAAACAACAACCTGGTGGAGGAAGATCTGACAGCCTCCGGCTTTGAAGATATCAAGGAAAAATTCAATCTGTTATACAATTTCCATGATCTTCAGAACACTTTTCTGATTTCTCCTGCATTCAGGCAGAATTACAGGAACATCGACAGCATAGCCCTGATAAGTGACGTTCACGGGCAGTATGACATATATATAAACCTTCTTAAAAAGAATGGCATAATCGGTGAAGATCTGTGCTGGAAATTCGGCAAAGGCCATCTGGTAGTTCTCGGAGATGTTTTTGACAGGGGTGATAAGGTAACGGAAATATTCTGGCATCTTTTCGGGCTGGAAAAACAGGCCCTGAAAAGCGGAGGCAGAGTCCATTTTTTGCTTGGCAACCATGAAGCTATGATTCTTGGTTGTGCAACAAGCTATATACATGACAAATATAAAAAGGTTGAAAAGATTACCGGGAAGTATTATTGTGACCTTTATTCCGGGAATTCGGTTCTCGGCCGGTGGCTGCGCAGCAAACCGGTTATCGCATCCATCAATGACATTGTCTTTGTTCATGCCGGATTATCAGCGGATATCATAAAACAGAAATTGAAAATCGCAAAAATCAACCGCTTGTTCTGTGAAAAAATCATCGCAAAGGATTATTCCCTTATCGAAAAAAACCAGGATCTCCTCCTCCTCAGTGATGAAAACGGTCCGCTATGGTACAGGGGATATTTTTTTGACCGGAGCTTCAATGAAAACAGGATAGACTCGGTTCTTGACTTCTATGAAAAAAAACATGTGGTTGTAGGGCACACGGTAACAAAAGAAATAGTATCTGTATTCAATAAAAAAATCATAGGCTGTGATGCAGGTATCATGTACCGCAACCCGGGCGAAATGCTTATTGTTAAAAAAGGAGTGTTCCACAGGGGACTGAGCAACGGAGAAAGGATAAAACTATAAACAGGTTCCTCATGATTACTTAACCATAATAACCACTTCCAATGGCTGACCAGAATTATTCTTGTACAAGAAGGAAATTTATTCAGACAGCTGCTGTCGCAGCTGTTGGTGCACCCTTCATCATCAGATGTTCCCCGGGCGGAAGATCACCCAACGGCAGGCTGAATCATGCCTGTATCGGTGTCGGGGGAATGGGATGGCATGACCTCCATAAATTCATGGAGGATCCTAATGTGCAGATAGTGGCTATCTGCGATGTTGATACGGACTATCTGCAGAAAGCTTCCGAAGTTCTGCCTGATGCCCGGAAATATACTGACTGGCGTGAATTGCTGGACAGGGAGGCAAAAAATATTGATTCGGTAAATATTACAGTACCTGATCATAATCATTTCATCATTGCCTGGAACTTCATCCGTAAGAAAAAGCACGTCTACCTGCAAAAGCCCATGTGCCACGACGTTGAAGAAGTGCGTCTGCTGACAGAAGCTGCCGTCAGATACGGGGTGATCACCCAGCTTGGCACCCAGTTTGCCTCCAGGCCGGGTGACAGGGCAGGGGTAAAACTGATCAGGGACGGGGCAATCGGCAGGGTGAAGCATGCCTACCTGTGTTCAAACCGTCCCGGGGCAGTAGAAAATTACAGGCTGCCGGGGCCCAGGCCGCCGCGCGGGATGACTGCACCGTCAAATCTCGACTGGGATCTATGGCTGGGAACCGCTCCGGAAAGGGAGTATTCACCCGAAATATACCATCCCGTGAAATGGAGGGCATGGCTTGATTTCGGCACAGGATGGTCGGGCGATATAGGCTGCCATATCTTTGATGCAGTCTGGAAGGGACTGGATATGAAGGCGCCGCTGTCAGTAGTGGCCGAAGTCCAGGAATCATGGAAAAATTCCCCCGAGCGCAGGGCAGATGTATGGCCTCAGGGAGATCACATTACATGGATGTTTCCCGGCAACGACAGGACCGATTCAGATACATTTCCTGTGGAATGGTTTGACGGGGAATTCTATCCGCCGGCTGAAATAATGAATCTCTACGGAGGAGATGAGTATCCTGCCGAGTCTGCCATGCTTGTCGGAACCGAAGGAGCCCTGCTCATACCCCACGGTGACATGCCGGTACTGCTGCCTGAGGAAAAATTCGCCAGTTACCCGGTACCGGAATTTGATCCGGGCAATCACTATCACAGTTTCGTCGTTGCCTGTCTGGGAGGTCCGAAAACCGAATCCCACTTCGCTCAAACCGGTCCCATGACGGAGGCTATCCTGCTCGGGACGGTGGCTGTCCGCCTGCCCGGAACAGTACTGGAATGGAATTCCGGAACGATGCAGATCACGGGACATCCCGACGCCCGGAAATATCTCCGCCGCACTTACAGAAAGGGTTGGAAAACAAAGGATTTTTAATTCCTTCTGGCCGGATATATTTACGCTGCTGAAAGTAATATGCTTCTAGGCCCCTCCGAAAAGCACAAACATCCATGCTGCCAGGGCTGCTCCTATCATTGGCCCCACAACCGGCACCCAGGAATATTTCCAGTCGCTGTCCCTTTTTCCCGGAACAGGCAGGATGAAATGCATAATCCTGGGACCAAGGTCACGTGCAGGATTGATGGCATAACCTGTCGGACCGCCGAGAGAGACTCCTATACCCAGAACCACCAGTGCCACGGGCAGGGCATTCAGTGCACCGAGTCCTACATCGGGTGCAGCCATATACAGGACAGCCAGGGCAAGTATGTATGTCCCGATAATCTCGGTAACGAGATTATACCAGTAACCTCTGATATTTGGAATTGTTGAAAAAACCGCAAGCTTGTAATCTGCATCATCCGTTGCGTCAAAATGCTTCTTGTAAGCCAGCCAGGCAAGTGTTGAACCAAACATGGCCCCCAGCATCTGGGCAGCTATATACATGGGCATCAGTGAGGCGGAAAACTTGCCCGCAAGGACAAGAGCAAGCGTAACGGCAGGATTAAGATGGGCTCCGCTGACATCTGCTGCAATAAGCACTCCGGTGAACACACCTATTGCCCATCCGGTTGTTATAACGATCCAGCCGCCGTTGTGCCCTTTTGTCTTGTTCAGTAATACGTTTGCAACAACCCCGCTTCCGAGGCAAAGGATCATGGCTGTTCCGAAAAATTCTGCAAAAAACTGGTTCATACTTACCTTTTTATTTATCTGAGTTAATAATGTTATCACACCCCGTCTTCCCGGCTTGTTCAGGGCGGCCGGAACCGAATCCCTCCTGTCCTGTCATTCAGCCCACGACTCGGCTGCCCTGACTGCCTTCTGCCATCCCTGGATCAATTCCTCCCTCTTTCTGCTGTTTATCCCCGGATAGAAGATCTGGTCAACCTGCCACTGCTGTCTGATCTCTTTCAGGTCACTCCAGTAGCCCACTGCCAGTCCGGCAAGGTATGCGGCTCCCAGTGCCGTTGTTTCAGTTATTTTCGGCCTTACCACATTGGCCTGCAGCAGATCAGCCTGGAATTGCATCAGATTGCTGTTTACCGTTGCCCCGCCGTCAACCCTCAGCTCATAAATGTCAATATCCGAATCCTTCTCCATTGCCAGAAGCACATCAAGAGTCTGATAGGCTATACTGTCCAGTGCCGCACGGGCAATATGCGCAGCAGTGGATCCGCGTGTCAGGCCTGTAATTGTACCCCGTGCATGCTGATTCCAGTATGGCGCTCCAAGCCCGGCAAATGCCGGTACAAAATAAACACCCTCACTGCTGTCTGCTTTTGCCGCCAGCTTTTCAACATCGGCAGATGTCTTGATAATGCCCAGGCTGTCACGAAGCCACTGTACCACAGCACCAGCAATAAAAATGCTTCCCTCCAGTGCATATACTGTCTGATTCCCGATCTTCCACGCTATTGTTGTCAGCAGCCTGCTTTTGGATTCTGTAGGTTTCGTGCCTATGTTCATCATCATGAAGCAGCCGGTGCCATAGGTGTTCTTCACCATGCCCGGATCAATGCACATCTGTCCGAAAAGGGCTGCCTGCTGATCTCCTGCTATACCTGCAACCGGTACTGATGATGAGAACTGACCGCTGGTGGTACCATAAACCTCACTTGATGACCTCACCTCCGGCAAAACACCGGCTGGTATATCCATCAGTTTCAGAAGATCTTCATCCCACCTGAGGGTATTTATATTGAACAGCATTGTCCGTGATGCGTTGGTAACATCAGTGACATGCAGTTTTCCCCTTGACAGGTTCCATATCAGCCAGGAATCAATTGTTCCGAATGCCAGATCACCTCTTTCCGCCATATCCCTCGCTCCTTCAACATTGTCTAATATCCATTTCAGTTTTGTGGCGGAAAAATAGGCATCTATGACCAGTCCGGTTTTCTGACGTATCATTTCTGCATGACCTTCCTCTTTCAGCTGGTCGCAATATCCGGAAGTTCTTCTGTCCTGCCATACTATGGCTTTATAGACAGGTTTGCCGTTTTTCCTGTTCCAGACAACCGTTGTTTCCCTCTGGTTCGTTATGCCGATGGCAGCTATATCAGTGCTCTCGAGTCCTGCCTTGGTGATGGCTTCCAGTGCGACTCCGGCCTGTGTCGACCATATTTCCTCCGGATCATGTTCAACCTGTCCGGGACTGGGAAAATACTGTGTGAATTCTTTCTGTGCCGTTGCAAGAGGCAATCCGTTATGATCAAAGACTATAGCCCTGGAACTTGTCGTTCCCTGATCAAGTGCTAAAATGAATTTTTCCATCAGGAAATATTACAAATAATTAATTAATAATTTATTATACTCTTTTATCTGATTCTGAACCCAATCATCGCCATGTTTCAGCTCACGCGCCATTATCGCGGCAACCTCAGGTGCAATGTCTGAACTTGCCCTTGCATCCAGAATCAGGGAACGGGTTCTTCTTGCCATTACATCTTCAAGATTCACGGGCATCTCATTATGGCATATCCAGACAATCTCGGCCCTGGTATAGGGTAAACGGGGATCCAGCAACTCACCCAGATCAGGATTTTCCTCAATCATTCTTTCTATCACATCAGCCCTGCTCCCGTAGATTTTCAGCCTTTCAGACCTGAGTTTCACACCTGATGGACAGAAACTGTAGTTACGGGTTACACATTTTCTTTTTTCCAGGATTCCTGCCCGTATCCCCCTGTTTATTGTCTCTTCGGCCATCCGTCTGTATGAGGTCCACTTCCCGCCGGTAATGGACAGCAGTCCCGAGCTCGAGAGGGTAATCTTATGTCTGCGAGACACCTCCTTCGTGGATGCCGGGTTGTCCGGATCTGCTGCCAGTGGGCGTAATCCGGCAAAAATGCAGAGAACATCACTGCGCCGGGGTTTTTTTACAAGATATTTTCCTGCGGTTCTCAGGATAAAATCAATCTCTTCATCAAGGGCTTTGGGTTCATTGGTGACAATATCAAGGGGTGTGTCGGTTGTTCCGGCAACAACCCTGTCATACCAGGGAATGGCAAAAAGGACCCTGCCGTCATCGGTTCTGGGTATCATTATTGCTGAATCTTCCGGCAGAAAGGACCTGTCCAGTACAATATGCACACCCTGGCTCGGCCTGACGGTAGGTCTTGCCTCCGGATCATCCATACGGTGTATCTCATCGGTAAAGACACCGGTCGCATTGATAACCAGCCTCGATCTGATGCTGTAAATCCCGCCGGTAACAGTATCCATCCCCCTGACACCGGTGATCCTGCCGCTTTCATCCTTCAGAAGTTCCCTTACCTCAAAATAATTAATTACGCCTGCTCCGTTCACTGTACAATGCCGGGCCATTTCAACCGCCATTCTTGAATCATCAAACTGCCCGTCGTGATATACAATACCCCCCTTCAGACCTTCGGGATTCAGCAGGGGAAGGCGCTTCAGGGTTTTTGCAGGATTGATGAAATATGATTTCCCGAGACTGAGCCTTCCCGACAGAAGATCATAAAATTTCAGTCCTGCAGTATACAGTATCACGTCCCACCATGAGTATGCGGGAATTATAAATTCCTGGTTCCCGGTAAGATGAGGTGCATTTTTCAGCATTCGCCCCCTTTCCCGGAGGGCTTCAGTCACCAGCAGCACATCACCCTGTGCAAGATATCTTACTCCTCCATGAACCAGTTTGGTGCTGCGTGAGGAGGTACCCTTCGCGAAATCGGATTTCTCGAGAAGAATTGTCTTATAGCCTCGTGTTGCTGCATCAACAGCTATTCCGAGGCCGGTAGCCCCGCCCCCGATCACCGTGATATCCCATAAAAAATCTTTTTCCTGCTTTAATAAAGCAGTCTGCTCTGCGCGTTTCATCAGGAAAGAACTAAAATCCCGGAAAAACTATTTATATCTCCCCGGCCGAAATGTGAACCCTAAAAGAATTTCAGACAGGCCGGTGCCTGCATCACAACATTTTCTACAGGACCTTCAGGCATTCCTGTTCTTTTGTTGATCTTAAACACTGCAATATTGTCGGACCTCTGATTTCCGACAAGAAGGAATTCTCCCGAAGGGTCTATGACAAAATTCCTGGGCCAGTCTCCACCACAGGTAGTATGTCCTGCCAGATCGAGTGTCCCGTCACCGGCTACCTTGTAAATTACTATCGAATTCTCACCCCTGTTCGATCCGTAAATATATTCCCCGTTCTTTCCGGCGTGAACATCACCGGGATAATTCTTCTCGGCGGAATTGAAACCCCTCGTGGAAACCGTCTGCATATGGGACAGATTACCCTTATGATCGTTTTTGAATGTCATCATCGTGGATCCCAGCTCATTGATGAGATACATCCTGCTTGCGTCGGCACTGAAGGCAAAGTGTCGCGGACCCGAACCCTTTTCAACGTTTACCATGCCATCTTCAGCCAGGATCAGCCTCCCGGTTCCTGCATCAAATTCATATACCACAAAGCGGTCCTGCCCCAGGTCAGTTACAAATATATGGTCTCCGAGGGGATCGCTCATAACCATGTGCGGATTCGACCTGGCCGGCCTTTCCACCATATACCTTACTGTGTCCGTCACAGTTTCCGGGATCCCTTCACCGTTCAGCCTGACCACGGCAACCGAGCCGCTTCCGTAATTCGCCATAAAGAGATATCCCCTGTCGGGTGACATGGAAATATAACAGGGCCCTCCGAAGGGAACAACCATTTCACTTATTTTTTCCAGAGTGGCATCCTGGTCATTGTATCTCAGGGTTGTCAGACCACCCCCGCGCTGCCCAAGAAACATTCCTACCTCATTTGCCGCATACACGAGTTTATTTTCCGGTGAGTAACAAAAATATGAGGGATTGGGACCTGCATCTGCCTGCGACAAGAGCCTGACCGACCCGTTCTTCTTATCCATTTCATAAACAAACATTCCCTTTTCTTCACCCTTTGCATAACCACCTGCAAAGAATTTCGGATTCTCACCACAACCGGAGGTTGTAAATCCAATCATCGCCAAAAATGATAACATTAATAATCCTGTTCTTTTCATTCTCATTTTATTTTGTGAAACTGTTTCTGATATTTCAATGCAAGCCCAACCGAACATGCCTGGCGTGAACAGTAAAGGATCCTGTTACTAAGCGCTTAATGTTCAGAAGCCTCAAATATACTTTAAATAAAAATCATAATTTGTGAAAATAACCGATTAAATTTTTATTTTCACCCGAAAAATCTGTTAAAAATGATCAATTATTCACCTGTTTCCGTTATTCCGTTAACTCTTATTTTGTTATTGCCTGATTTGACGGGAGCGGACTGCACTCATTTCAGGTCTGCACTTTTGAAAACAGGGATTATGGATACTATTGATGCCCTTAGGGAGGAAAGGATGATTTCCTGTTTTCCGCCGGGGGCCTGCCTCTTGTTACCGCGCCGTAATGCCGGAAGAACAATAAGTAAGACTGAATAATACTAATCCTAAAGCTTTTTACCAACCTAAATCCCAAGCCTATGAAACAAGCCAAATTCTGATCCGGCACATGTTGTTGTGCCTCCGGTTTATCTGTTTGTCATCAACACATTATTCAGGGACTGTTTTCCCTGAAGGGAGTGTATAGTATTTCAATTAAAAATCATTCAAACATGAAGAAATTCAATAAAATAAATCAAATGGTATTCCCGGGGGATGAAATAAAACCATCCCTGAAGAGTATCTTTATTGCAGCTCTTCTTTTTATTTTCGGAGCTATTGCCATTCCCGGGCTTTATGCCTCTGACGATGGTGCTCCTGTCCAGCAACAGCAGGTCAGCGGCAGGATAACGGATGCCGTCACTGGTCAGGCCATGCCCGGTGTGAACATTCAGGTTAAGGGTACCACACTCGGATCCATATCGGATATTGAAGGCAGATTTACGCTCAGCGTCCCCGACCTGAACTCAACCCTGGTTTTCTCCTTTATAGGCTATATAAGCCAGGAAGTGCCTCTTGCCGGCAGGACCTCGCTGGACATAGCCCTCGGAGAGGACCTTACACAACTTGAGGAGGTAGTGGTTGTGGGCTATGGAACGGTCAAGAAAGCAACCATTACAGGTGCAATAAGCACGGTGGAAGGTGTGCAGCTGCAAAAATCCCCGGCTGTAAACATAACAAACTCATTTGCGGGAAGACTTCCCGGACTGATGGTTGTCACACGCTCCGGCGAACCCGGGAATGACCAGTCAATATTGCGGATCAGGGGATCCAACACCCTTGGTGACAACCGCCCCCTTATTGTCATCGACGGAATTGCCAACCGCAGTATGGACCGTATCAGCTCTTCCGATATCGAATCCATCACTGTACTGAAGGATGCCTCTGCCGCAATTTATGGCGCACAGGCAGCCAACGGGGTTATACTGATAACAACCAAACGCGGTATGGAAGGAAAGCCCAGGATTACAGTCAATCTCAACCAGGGCTGGAGCATGCCCACGGTACTGCCCAAAATGGCAGATGCAGCCACATATGCAGAAATGATAAATGAAATCAACTACTATGATGGTCTTCCTCCGAAATATTCTCCCGAGGAAATACAAAAATACAGGGACGGCTCTGATCCGTGGAACTATCCGAATACTGACTGGTATGGTGAAACCATGAAAAAGGCATCAGGCCAGAACTTTGCCAATCTTGACCTGAGAGGAGGATCTGCAGCCGTCAAATATTATGTGTCGCTTGGCGGTAATTTCCAGGACGGGATATATAAAAACAGTGCGACAAACTACAAGCAGGCTAACTTCAGAAGCAATATTGACGCAACCATTACCCGGCATATCAAGCTCAGCCTTGATGTTGCAGGCCGCCAGGAAACCAGGAACTATCCCACACGTTCGGCCTCCGGAATCTTCAGCATGCTTATGAGGGGATATCCCGTTGCCCATGCATACTGGCCCAACGGATTGCCGGGACCTGACATAGCCCTGGGAAATAACCCCGTGGTCATAACAACCAGCATGACCGGGTATGACAAGCAAAAGGATTATGTAATGGAAAGCGTTATCAAGCTTGATGTTTCCATTCCATGGGTGAAGGGTTTGTCATTTGCCAGCAATATCTCGTTTGATAAAAACATACGGAACAAGAAACTCTGGGAAACACCCTGGTACCTTTACGTATGGGACGGAGTATCACTTGAAGCTGACGGCACACCGGAACTTTCAAAAGCACTCAGGGGACTCCCCTCTCCGCAGCTGACACAAAGCATGATCGACGGAAACAGAACAACTCTCAATGCACTGGTAACCTATGCAAGAACTTTTTCCGAAGCCCATAACTTCAAGTTACTGGTGGGCTCTGAAAGAATTTCGGGAGAATCGATGAATTTTGAAGCATTCAGAAAATATTTCGTATCGAATGTGGTTGACCAGCTGTTCGCAGGAAGTGAACTGGAAAAAACCAATAACGGCTCAGCCAGCCTGAATGCACGTCTGAACTATTTCGGCCGATTCAATTATGATTACATCGGAAAATACCTCCTGGAATTTGTCTTCAGGTATGATGGTTCATATATCTTCCCCGCCGACAAACGGTTCGGATTCTTCCCCGGAGTATCCCTGGGATGGAAAATATCGGAAGAGAACTTCTGGAAAGACAACCTGTCGTTTATTAATACCTTTAAACTCAGAGGTTCATGGGGCCAGACCGGTAACGACAGGATTGAAACCTATCAGTATCTCTCCAGCTTTGGCTTCTCTGGCAGCAGATACGTTTTCCAGAATGAGGAGAAAATCCTGAATGAACTTCGTATCCCCAACCCGGACGTCACATGGGAAGTAGCCAACCAGCTTGATCTGGGTTTTGACGGTGCGGTACTGAACGGCAACCTGGAGTTCCAGTTTGACTATTTCCATAATCTCCGCACCAATATCCTGTGGTACAGGAATGCTTCCGTCCCCACAACAAGCGGATTAACCCTGCCCAGGGAGAATATCGGAGAAGTGGTAAACCGCGGATTTGATTTTCAGGTCACCTACAGGGATGTGATAGGACAACTGAATTATACACTTTCCCTTAACAGCGGTTACCAGAAAAACAAGATCAGATTCTGGGATGAAACACCCGGTATTCCTGAGTACCAGAAATCCACCGGAAGGCCAATGAATGCCGGATTGTACTACAAGGCAATCGGCATATTCAAGGACGATGAAGCTCTGAACGGCTATCCGCACTGGCAGGGAGCACGTCCGGGAGACATTATTTTTGAGGACATCAACAAGGATGGCAAGATTGACGGTCTTGACCGTTACAGGGAACCAAAAACCGATCTTCCCGTGTTTTCCGGAGGATTCAACTTTGACCTCACATGGAAGAATCTTTACTCTTCCGTATTCCTGCAATGGGCAACCGGTGCTGTCAGGAATAACTACTATGAGATGCAGGGAGAGGCAGGAAATTTCCTGGCTGAAGACGCCGCAGGCCGCTGGACCGAACAGAATCCCAATGCATCAAAACCCAGGACATGGAACCGTTATTACGGGTACTGGAGGGAGCAGTCAAACACATACTGGCTAAGATCAACTGATTACATGAGGCTTAAAAATATTGAAGTCGGTTACAACATTGCCTCCCTGCCATCAGTAAAAAACCTTGGAATTGAAAGTCTGAGGGTATTCTTTACCGGATTGAATCTTCTAACCTTAGACAAGCTTAAGGATTTCGATCCCGAGTCCACCTCTTCCACTTCCTATCCGCTCAACAAGGTGTATAACATAGGTGTCAGTTTAACCTTTTAATAATCAGAAAATGAAAAGTTTCAAGTTTATATATTTACTGTTGCCTTTTCTCTTTGTTTTAGGCAATTCCTGTTCTGAAGATTTTCTGGAAACAAAACCACTTACTGAAATATCGGAAGTTGACGTATGGGGCGACCCGGCACTTGCCAGGCTTTTTGTCAATCACATATATTTCAATACCCCGGAACCCTTCAGACGGGGCAGGCTTTCATCGAATCTGGTTGACGAAGCTGATTACAGGGGAAATACGGCTTCCCTGAACTTTAACAACGGAATCATCACAATGGATGCAACTCCTACCTGGAACAACATTTATTACAGCAGGACCTGGGCAGATCTGTATTCAAACATCAGGTACTGCAATTCATTCCTGGAGAATGCAGACAAGATTCCCTTCGATGATAATACCGAGAAAAACAAAATGGTTGGCGAAGTTCATTTTCTAAGGGCCAACCTGTATCATGAACTGGTTGCCATGTACGGCGGTGTTCCGCTGGTGAAGAGTACATACCGTCTACAGGATGACTTCGAGATACCGCGTGACTCCTATGAGGATTGTATAAAATTCATTGTGGATGAATGCAATATCGCTGCCGGAATGCTTCCGGAATCCCATTCCGGGGCAGATGTGGGCCGGGCCACAAAAGGAGCTGCAATGGCTCTCAAATCACGTGTCCTTTTATATGCCGCAAGTGACCTGCACAATACCAATATGTTTTCATCTTTCTCCGAACCAAAACTTCTGCAATATACCGGAGGAGACCGGAAGGCGAGATGGCAGGCAGCAAAAAATGCAGCCAGAGATATTATAGATCTCAACCTGTACAGGCTCAACAATGCCAATCCCTCTCCGTCCGATTCAATAGCAAAAGACTATGCGGATTATTTTATAACCCTTTCCTATACCCCGGAAGATATCTGGGCAAAATTCGTGGTAACGGAATCAGGTCAGATGATCGGCCTGTACAGCCTTATGAACGGCTACCATGGCTGGGGAACCAATTGTCCGGTAGGTGATATGGTTGATGCCTATGAAATGAGGGATGGAACGCGTTTCGACTGGAATAATCCGGCTCACGCGGCATCACCCTACAAGAACCGGGATCAGCGTTTCTATGCAACAGTTTTCTATGAGGGTGCAAAATGGAGAGCACGGCCCGGAGATGTGGCAGAGAAGGATCCTCTCAATGCCGTTCAGGTGGGAACATGGGAAAAATGGGATGAAGCCACCCAGTCTGTAAACTATGTTTTCGGCCTGGATACCAGAAAGGGCGGGATCGAGGAATGGAACGGATCCTATACCGGATATTACATGAGGAAATTCATTGACCCGGCCTGGGATGTATCGTTTATTGAATCGGGGGGTGGCGGCTATCAGACAGTTCCCTACCGCTTTTTCAGGTATGCCGAGATACTCCTTAATTACGCGGAGGCATGTATCGAACTTGAAGAATATGACGAGGCCCGCACCTATATCAATATGGTCCGCAGGAGGGCGGGACAGCCTGATCTGACAGAATCGGGATCTGCCCTGCGTGAACGTTACAGGAATGAGAGACGGATCGAGCTTGCTTATGAGGAACACCGTATTCATGACGTCCGCCGCTGGGCCATAGGACCGCAGGCATACAAGCCCGTGACGGCAGCAAAGGTAGTGTATAAACTCCTCCCCGATAAAACAACCGCAACGGTACCAACCATCACACATGAAGTGTTCCAGACCAGGAAGTGGCTTGACAAGGCATATTTCATGCCCATCATGAGGGATGAATTAAACAAGAACAGTGCTCTTGTACAAAATCCCGGATATTAACAAAACCAAAGTTGCCCTTTTAAAGGGCAACTTTTTTTTAAATCCATACCACTCACTGTTAAATACCCTGGAATCAGAAATTGAAAGGGTTTTAATGAAAATTATGAAAACCAAATCTTAAACCGGAACAAATGAAAAAACTGCTGATTATTTTACTCCTGCTGCCGGCATACTGCCAGACACTGCCGGCACAGGAACAAGCCTTTAAAATAACACACGGTCCCTATCTTACAGACATGAGTGAAACCGCAGTCACAATTGTCTGGATTACAAATAAAAATGCTCTTGCCTGGGTTGAAGTTGCTCCGGATGACGGAAGCCATTTCTATGGTAAGGAACGCCCGAGATACTATGATACCTATCTTGGCCGCAGGCAGGCTGCAACCACATTGCACAGGGTAAGAATAGAAAACCTTACTCCGGGAACGAGATACCGCTATGGGATTTTCTCAAAGGAAGTCCTTCACTGGGAAAATGATGCGCGGATTGTTTACGGCACAACCATAGCCAATCCTGCCTACAGCAGAAATTCACTCTCATTCAAAACATTCAGCAGCAGCGATGATACAGTTTCCTTTATAATGCTGAACGACATCCACGGCAGGGCAGACTTCATGAAAGAACTCTGCAGGGATATAGATTTCAACACCATCGACCTGGTTGTTTTCAACGGCGACATGTCAAGTGCCATTCATAGCGAAGAACAGATATTCAGTGATTTCATGGATGCTGCGGTTGACCTGTTTGCAAAAAGGGTACCCATAGCCTTTACGAGAGGGAATCATGAAACACGCGGTCCTTATGCCGACTATCTCATGTACTATTTCCCGCTTAAAGGTGAAAAGATTTACAGGACCTTCAATGTTGGGAATGTTGCCTTCATAATGCTTGACTGTGGTGAGGACAAGCCTGATTCCGATATCGAATACAGTGGCCTTGCCGATTTCGATGCCTACAGGAATGAACAGGCTGCATGGCTCAGACAGGCTGTACTGGAAAAATCATTCAGGGATACCCGTAACAAAATCGTAATTCTTCATATGCCGCCCGGAGTCAGCGACTGGCACGGCACCCTTCATATTGACGAGGTTCTGGTCCCGCTGCTCAATGAAGCCGGAACAGATGCGGTACTCAGCGGCCATACACACAGATATTCCTTTCACCCGCCCGTGCAGGGCAAAACAGCATTTCCCGTGGTGGTAAACAGCAACAACACATACCTCCGGGGAGATGTTGTCAACGGTAAGATAAGGATCAGAATGACCGGGACGGCAGGTACAAAACCGATAGAACATATTCTGGAATAAAGGTTTGTGAAATGGGAATTCCTTAAATACCCATTTGATTACGGGAAATTTTTAAAATAATTTGCATTATATCAATTTCCAAAACTATGATGATAAAATCATTGAGCAGGACAAGAATATTTTTCTTATCATTTGTTCTTCTTACATGCCCTCTATACCTTCTGGATGCACAAAAGGCCGGGGATTCCGGACAGCCAGGCTCTTTCTCCTTTGTTTATGTAACTGACATCCATCTTGATTACAATACTACAACCCTGCAGTATTTTGACCAGGCTGTAAACACTATAAATGAACTGGATCCTGATTTTATTATTACTGGAGGTGACAATATAAAAGATGCAACACAACCACGCAGATCCTATGCAGATTCACTCTTTAATCTGTACCTGTCGCAGATAAAAAGATTCAGGATGCCGGTCTACACCGGTATCGGTAATCATGAATGTTTTGGAATAAACAATCCGGATATTTCAGATGAAGATCCTTTATTCGGGAAGAAGATGTATGAATCCAGGATCGGGAAAAGATATTATACATTTACCCATAAAGGCTGGAAATTTTTCATGATCGATGACATCAGGATCACTGATACCGGGCATAAGTATATCGGTCATATTGATGATGAACAAATGGAATGGCTGAAGAATGAACTGTCTGCAACTGATTTCCTTACACCGGTTGTGGTATGCAGCCATATCCCCTTTATCTCTTCAATGAAAAAGTTTGAATTCGGTTCTTTAGCCGGCAATCCTGATAATGACGGAGTGTCCAATTCAATTGAATTCTTCAGGCTTTTTGAACATCACAATCTGAAATTGCTCCTTCAGGGACATTTCCATTTCTTTGAAGTTCTTTATACCAATAACATATATTATGTCACAGGACCTTCCCTGAATGGAAGATACGGAAGCATGCTGACAAAAACAGCAGGATACATTCTTTTTACCACAGACGGGGATCGTCTGTCATGGCAACTGATAAAGAATGAACTATAAAAAAGATTGAACTATAACAATAAACGGGGACATCCACCGGAATGTCCCCGTTTATGAATCCATATATCTTAATCTACTCCTAACGAACCATTTTCGCTGCAGCGTGAGGGAAAGGAGAGTGAACTGATTATATTTCAAAATTATCACATTCCCGGTATGCCTGGATTACCCTGGCTTCACCCTCTTTTGTACCCCGCTGGCTTATACCATGTTCCATTCCCAGTACACCGTCAAATTTTCGTTCGTAGATATATTTGAACACATTCCTGTAATTAATCTCACCCGTAGTAGGCTCATTGCGTCCGGGATTATCACCGATATGGAATGCAGCTATTTCACTCCATGCCGCCCCCATGTTCGGGATCAGGTTTCCTTCGGTAATCTGCTGATGGTACAGATCATTGACTATCTTGCACGATTTTCTGTTAACAGCACGGCAGATTGAATAAGCCTGGGGGATTCCGGTCAGGAACAACCCGGGATGGTTAATCAGTGTGTTGAGTGGTTCCAGAACCAGGGTAAGTCCGGCAGGTTCAACTATATCACAGCACATTCTGAGATTGTCGATCACGTTTGCTGTCTGATAATCCCGGTGAAGCCTCTCATCATATCTCCCGGGAACAACAAGTGCCCATTTCACACCGGTTCTTTTGAAGCACTCAACTCCTTCCTGCATTTTTTTCGAAAGCATTTCCCTTACTTCCTCTTTGTTCAGGACAAAGGAAGTAACTGAAAAATCAGCATACAGGACAAAGGGCCCCATTTCCATTCCCAGCCTGTTCATTTCACCCGCGATTCTGAGTTGCTCCTCAACGGGGCGGTTCATCAGGCCGTTGTCAAACATAGCCCTGAATCCCTGATCGTAACAGAATTTAATATTATCTACGGGATCGGTGCCCGCATGATGACGGAACATTCCGATACTGGGTCCGTATTTCAGCTTGAAAGGGGCTGTGGCATCAGGAAGTCTTTGCTTTCCCAGACCGAAGGCTGAAGGAGCTGCCAAAACGGCAGCTCCTGACACAGCGGCTTTTTTTATGAAATTCCTTCTGGAGTTGATCATAATCCTAAGTCATTATGTGTAATTTATTTTCTGCTGCAGGAGACTAGCTGCTCCTGGCGGCCCTGGCTGCAGCTCTTTTTGCTTCAGCACCGGCATCATATGCCTCACCGGCAATGGGAACTTCCTTTGGAATATCAACCTTGCCGAATGCAAATACCTTGGGACCGAGTTTCAGGTCGGAGTTCATCATTTCCTCCCAGGTTGTCTCCCTGCCCGTATAAGCGGAAATACGTCCCATAATCCCGACCATTGTGGATATGGCAGTATTTTCAAGCTCATTGAAAGGCTGGTTGTTGCGGATGGCTGTAACCATGTCGATATGTTCCTGCACATAGGGATCCATCATGCTTCTGCTTGAAGGATTGCCTTCACTGTCAAGAGGATATTGATATTTCCATATCTCGTTGCCGGCAAGGTCATGAATGGTATCCGCACAGTTTGTCGAGCCCTTTGTTCCCTGCAGTCTTTCAGCAACGCTGTTCCAGCATCCGTTTATCTGACGGCACTGACTGTGGAAACGCCGCCCGTCTTCAAAAATAAATTCAATGGAGAAATTGTCATACTGGTCACCCGTGACCCGCCTCAGGCGAGAACCCATGCCATGGGCCTTAACCGGATGCGAACCGGTGAACCAGTTCATGACGTCTATATTATGAACGTGCTGTTCAACTATGTGATCCCCGGAGAGCCATGTCCAGTTAACCCAGTCACGTATCATCCATTCCATTTCCGACCATGCGGGATTACTGTCACGGTGCCACAGCTTTCCGCCGTTCCACCAGATGTTTCCGCCTACTATGTCTCCGATTGCCCCGGCTTTCACCTGGTTGTAGTTGGCCACATAGTTACGCTGGTGCCGGCGCTGTGTTCCCGTAACAATGGTCAGTCCCAGTTCCTGGGCCTTAAGGGCGGTAGCCATCACTGACCTGGCACCTGTGGGATCGACGCATACCGGTTTTTCGGCAAAAATATGTTTCCGGGCAGCCACTGCGGCTGCCAGGTGTGCCGGACGGAAATATGGCGGTTCAGCAAGAATCACTATATCAACATCCGATGCAATTACTTTTTCGAAAGCGTCAAATCCGACAAAGCAATTTTCTTCAGGCACCTCCTGGCCCTTCTGTTTGAGAATTGCACTTTTTGCCTGCTCAACACGATCCCCGAAAGTGTCTCCAAGTGCTGTGACCTGCAGATTTGGACCCGCATTGAGGAAATTAATGGCTGCCCCGCTTCCGCGGCCGCCACAGCCGATAACACCGGCTTTCAGTACCGGTCCGTCGGGTGCTGCATCCAGCCATGTGCCATCGGGTACCGGTTTAAAGGGTTTGTCCTTGCCTGAGCTGCAGCCTGTAATGATAACAGGTGCCACAATACCGGCAGCCCCTGCAACAGTCGTGCCCAGAAAACCACGTCTTGAGATTCCAGATTTTTTCATATGATTTTGTTTTTATTTGAGGTTAAATATACTAACAATCAAGCCGGGCAGAAGTAATCGAATTTAAATATATGAATTTTATAAACAAATTTTCACCGGCCGCTTAACTATTTTTAACGGGGATATGCCTGACAGGCATAAATAAAACCTTCTGCGGTTTTATTCCGGCAGCCATCACCGCCTACACCACATTCAGCTGAAGGCTTTCCTGCCGGCGTCTCACTTCCAGTACCTGTGTTGTTCCTCCGGCCTCAAGATTAATGTCATGAGGCTTGTTGGTCTTCCATGCCCCGCAGGTAAAATCCGGAATATCTATCGTCTGTGACCTGTTGGCCACAGACCATTCGCTCAGCGGGGCCACCACGCTCCAGGCAGCACCGTCATATACGTTCTGGTCAAGGGGAAGTCCGTTGCGCAGGCAGTCAATCATCCTCCAGTCCATGATAAAGTCCATTCCCCCGTGTCCGCCAACCCTCCTTGCCATCTCTCCGACTCTCTTTATTATTTCAGGTGTGTACTTATCCCGCAGTTCTGCCACTTCCTCGTCCTTAACCCAGCTTTCCCCGAAAGCAATTCTCTCGACAGGATATTTCACGGCCATTCCCGTTGTTCCCTTCACCAGATGTATCCTGGAATATGGCTGTTCAGAAGACACATCATGCTGCACCTTAATGGTTTTCCCGAGTGCGGTGCGGATAAGCGTGGTATTGAAATTCCCCCTGAACCTGGAATTCTTCCATGGTTCATAAAAGGAATCCCCTGCCACGAGTTCTTCTTCCCTCTGATGCATCGTGAAATCGTTTGTTGACATGGAAGTCAGGTAATCCATCCTGTCTCCGCAGTTAATGTTCAGAACCTGTGCTATTGGCCCCAGACCATGGGTGGGATATAATATGCCGTTACGGCTGGCATTCTCTTTAAGCCTCCACATCCCGGTATAGGCCCCGTCTGACTGACGGTCATCTATGGGCTTCTTGAAATTCATTCCCAGCAGGTTGTGTATATATGCGCCTTCCCCATGTATTATATCACCGAAAAGTCCGTTGCGCGCCATGTTCAGTGTCAGCATTTCAAAAAAGTCATAGCAGCAGTTCTCAAGCATCATACAGTGTTTCCGCGTTTTTTCAGATGTTTCCACCAGCATCCATGCTTCATCCACAGTTTTTACCAGAGGCACCTCACATACCACATGTTTGCCGCATTCCATCGCATAGTTTGCCATTGCCGCATGCATGTCCCATGGTGTACAGATATATATAAGATCCAGACCGGGAAGCTCAATAAGCTTTTTCCATGAATCCTCATCACCGAAGAATTCCTGAGCCGCCGGACGGCCGATTCTTTCAAGATAACGCTGTGACCCTTTGACTGCAGCCTCACGAAGATCTCCGAAAGCAGCTATTTCAACACCTTCAATATTTGAAAGCCTTTGAACCGCACCACTGCCCCGGTCTCCCAATCCGACAAAACCCGTACGGACAACCGGCAGGGCAGGCGCTGCATAACCCGACATGTTAAAATGCATGCTGTGTTTCTTTCTTGCTGCAGCAATGATTTCCGGAAGATTTGACTGGGCTTCACGCGGTGCACAGCTCTGAATCATATTCCCCGCTATTGCTCCGGCTCCGGCAATAGCTGTTGATTTCAAAAAATCGCGACGACTGGTTTTCATGGTAATTCCTCTTTTCCTGTTAACTGATCAATTTATTTTTTAACAATTCAAGTGTAAATGTACATGAAAAATCAGGATTATGACAGCAGCAGGCGAAAAATAGACACCCGGAAGGAAGTGGCCGGGGAGCAGCGGCTGATCCATCCCCACCCGGAGGGCCGCAATAGAACATGAATAAAGGCTGCTGTTCCATAAAGGATTCTGAAAATTTTTTCTGAAAAAGTGTTGCCGCATGTTTCCAAAGGAATAACGGCATCCTTTTGCAAAAAGTTTTTAAATTTGTAGTGATACCTGAACCCTAATGCCGGAATCCCTGAAAAATATCACATGCCTTTTCTTCTTTGTTGCTCTGATTCCATGCATTCCGGGATGCAGGACTGAATCTGGAGGCGACCTGCCTGAATCTGACAGATTCCCTCGTATCAGTCCGGATTACACGGATATTTCAATCCCGTATAACATTGCGCCATTGAATTTCGTGGTAAAGGAAAAGGGTTCTGCGTATTTCGTCAGAATCAGTTCAGAAAATGATACCGCCATCAGACTGAAATCACGCAAGGCTGCAATCCGGATACCGCAGGGAAAATGGAAGAAGCTTCTGTCTGCAAACAGGGGAAAGCAATTAAACATCGAAATTTATGCAAAGCAGAAGAAATACGGCTGGATAAAATATAAAACAGTCACCAATGTAATATCCTCCGAGGCCGTCGATCCCTTTGTGACTTACAGGCTCATCCTTCCCGGATATGAGAGATGGAGCGATATTTCAATCCGGCAGCGCGATATCCGGGGTTTCAGGGAATGGCCTCTGATAAAAAACAGTGTTGCCGACCGGAACTGTGTCAACTGCCATTCCTTCAACAACGGCCGGACAGATGATTTCCTTTTCCACATGAGGGGCAGCCGTGCCGGCACTTACTTCTACTCAGAAGGAAAACTTATAAAGATCAATCTTAAAACACCTGAGATGAAAAACGGCCCGGTTTATCCCAGGTGGCATCCCTCCGGAAGATTTGTCGCCTTTTCTGCAAACAACATTGTACAGCAATTCCATTCTGCCAACGGAAACAAGGTTGAGGTAAGCGATCTTGAATCTTCCCTGCTTCTTTATGATACCGGCAAAAATGAGATCATGCCGGTGGATCTTCCTGACCGCGGGAAATATATGGATACATATCCGGAATGGTCTCCCGACGGCAGGATGATGTATTTCTGCAGGACCTCCCGTCTGGAAGAGAACTATGATTACCGTCATACCCGCTATGATCTCTACAGGGTTTCCTTTGATCCCTCATCACGCCGTTTCGGAGAACCTGAACTTGTAATCAATGCGTCGGAGAAAGCTAAAAGCATTTCATTTCCGAGAATTTCACCCGATGGCAGATTTCTCGCCATGACGTACCATGACTATGGCTGTTTTCCGGTCTGGCACAGGGAAGCTGACCTTATTCTGCTCAATCTGGAAACCCTGGAGATCATAAATCCTGAACTGAACAGTGATTTCCCTGAAAGCTACCATTCCTGGTCATCAAACGGCAGGTGGCTCCTGTTTGCCAGCCGCCGTGACGACGGCCTCGCAACCAGACCCTATCTGGCCTATGTCGGGCAGGACGGTAAATCGGGAAAAGCATTTATAATGCCCCGGAGAAATCCGGAACATTACAATACTTTTCTAAAAAGTTATAATCTGCCGGAATTTTCAAATCTGAAAATTACAATGAATCCGGGCAGAATACGAAATGTCGTCACCTCAGGAGCTCTTCAGGCTGAATGGGGAGGAAAATAGCAGAGGATGAAAATTAAAAGCGCAAAATTAACCGGGTTTTTCTCAGTCCTGCCTTCCAGATTGTTCTTCCTGTTTGCCTTTCTTTACTTTTACTTTTTCGGAAATCATGTTTTGTTTTTCCAGGAAAAAACCAGTCTTTTTATTTTCAGTTTCGAATTCCTGACCGAAAACATTAAGCAGCCAGGTGGTTTTCTTGTTTATATTTCCGCCTTCCTTGCAACATTTTCCTGTTATCCGGCAGCCGGAGCCCTGATATATGCAACAATACTATGGATGATTGTGGTTTTCTCCCTTGAAATCACCGTTGCCGTGAGCGGATCAAAAAGAGTTCTGATACCTTATCTGGCCGGACTTGCTCTTTTCTATCTTCAGCTTGACTACAGGTATTTGTTGTTCAACAATACGGGAATTCTGCTGCAGATTCTTTTTTTCTGGCTGTCTGTCAGGTATCTGAAAGGATTTATTCCTGTCCTGCTGCTTCCCCTCTTTTATTTCCTTACGGGAGGATTCACATTGATTTATCTTTTTATGTTCTCTGCCTGGCTCCTTTACACAAGACCGGAGGCATGGAAACTGAAAATGCTCTCCTTCTGGCTGATTATCTTGTTATTTTTCGGGTTATCGAAGGAATTTCTGTTTTTTCAGTCTGCAGATACATTGCTTAAATACCCTTTCACGGAAGCGGATACAGGTTCACAGATATATATTTTTTCTGCGGCAGCGTTCATGATCGCCTTCCTGCCATTATTGCCGGCTTTCAGGAAAAAGAAGCCGGTCAGGACCGAAATATTCAGGCTTCCTGCGTCACTTACCGGATCTGCCATCCTGTTTATCCTTCTGTCATCCATTGCCGCACTCCGGTATGACAAAAAGACCAGTCAGTATTTCCGGGTGGAAAGCCTTTTTTACGAAGGCAGGTACCAGGATGTTATTGATTACAATATCAGACATCCCTCCGGCAACATTCTTACACTCTTCCTGAACAATATTGCATTGTGTGAAACAGGCCGGCTTAATGACATGCTCTTTCACTTCCGGCAGAGCCCTGATGGCGGCACCCTGTTCCAGAAATGGGATATCAGCAGTGAAATATCCAGAAGAGGAGGTTATTTCTACTATACCATCGGCATGATGAACGAAGCACGCCGCTGGGCATTTGAAAACATGGTTACCAGGGGGTTTACGCCGGAAGGGCTCAGGCTGCTGATCAAAGCAGACATCATAAACGGTGATTATCATACTGCAGCGAAATATATAAGAATTCTGAAGAAAACCCTCTTCTACAGGGATGAGGCAAGGCAATTTGAAAAACTCCTTTTCGATGACAAAGCGGTGGATATGCATCCGGAGCTGGGCGAAAGGCGCAGAAGCAAAGCCCGGACAGACTTTATTACAATTTCCGGAATCCCCCTGATAAATATTGAAAGAATGCTGGCAACCGGTTCGGTGAACCGGAAAGCTTTCGAATACAAGCTGGCCTGGCTGCTCCTGACAAAAGATCACCAGGGCATTTTACAGGAGTGGGACAAACTAGGTGAATATGGCTTTGAAAAAGTGCCTGTGCATATGGATGAAGCTGCAGCAGCGGTAAAAGTCCTTTCTGCCGGACAATTTATTCCGCAGGGAGATTTCACGGTCAGTCCGGATACTGAACTCCGTTTTGAAAGGTTCCTGCAAACCTTCCGGGCTTACGGCAATAATCCGAAAGCTGCCGAACCTGCTCTCAGAAAACAGTTTGGAAACACATTCTGGTACTGGAATTTTTATCACTGACCGCTGTTCATGAATTTCTCTCTGCCTTCTCTTCAGCCGGAATAGCCGGGATGATTCCCTTCCGGATGTAATCTGCAGATGATGAAAAAAGCCTTCCGTTTCCGGAAGGCCGTTTCCTTTTAAGTGATTTCGGATAATTCCCTGAAAAACTAATATCCCGGAGCCTGTTCCAGCTGTGGTGCCTTATTGATTTCAGAACGGGCCAGCGGTATCCAGTAAAATTTGTTATTTGCCCAGGATCTGTCATCTGGCTTGGCAGACAAATCATATTCCCACTCCCAGTCTCCGTTCACGAATTCCCTCACCTTCATCTCATAAACATTGCCGATCACATCGGGAGCAGTCATCCAGCGGCGCATATCATACCACTGGTGTCCTTCAGCAAAATGCTCCAGATATCTTTCATGGCGAACCCATTTCCTTGCTTCAGCCTGGTCTGTTGTCACCCGGTCAGGCAGCCCTGCACGGTTGCGTACCATGTTCAGCGCATCGAGTCCGTTCTGCAGATCGCCGCCTCCTATTTCGATGCAGGCCTCTGCGTAATTAAGAAGTATTTCTGAATAACGGAATTCAACCCATGTATTTGTATTGTAATAATACTGACCTACAGTGGCTGGATCCATAAACTTTTTCAGATAGTATCCGTTTTTGGTTCCGTTCCAGGCTTCAATCTGACCCTGGCGGGTATCCACGCCATAGGATTTCACAGTGCCATCCATGTTGTACAAGTGCCCGGTCTGTACCCTGTCTGTGGGGTCAAATGCCGCCCTGTCTGCAGGACTTGCCTGCCATGGTGCCCCGTGATACAGTACCGTTCCGTAGAAGCGTGCCTCGCGTCCTGCATAGGGATTTCTCTGTGGTTCTGCGGCAAGCTGGGCAGCAGTAGCCTTCCGGAGCACCTGGTTTCCGGGATCATACCTGTCCCATTCAAAGGGAGTACCGTCAGCCATTTCATACTGCCGTACCGCCGGTTCCGTAGGATTATTGTTTCCCCAGTTATGATATCCGCAGGGACCGAACCAGATATTGGCCCTGTTTATATTTCCGCCGGTCAGGGGGTATTGAATTCCCCAGATGGTTTCACTGTTCCATGCACCCTTCTGATTGAATATCCCGAAATATGTTTCGGCAATAGCCTGAACCTCGGCTTCGGAATATCCTCCCGGTGGCGGGTTACTGATATTTCCCACGAGAGAGAATGTTCCGTAGTTTCCGTCCATCACGGCCTTGGCCGCATCTCTTGCTGCTATCCAGCGGGCAGCCTGACCGCCCGTCCCGAAGGAAACAAGGGTTTTCCCCGCTTCGTATCCCCCGTTAACCAGGTCGCTTGCACAGAACAACAATACTCTTGATTTGAGTGCGGCTGCAGCAGCACGTGTGGCACGTCCCTGCTGCATGGTTTCGGGAAGATTGGCAATGGCTTTGTCAATATCCGAAAGCACCTGGTCAAGAGTCTCCTGCAGGGAAGATCTTTTTTTCGAAAGGAAATCACCTCCCAGCTGAAAGGGTTCGGTAGCAATGACAGCCCCGCCGTAATTCATCAGAACCAGCGCATACTCAAACGCTCTGATGAAATATGCTTCTCCCTTGATCTGGATTTTAAGTGCTTCCTCCGTTGATGTGGGAGCGGGTACATTGTCGATATTTGCCAGAATGGTATTGACGTTCTGAATATTCTGATAAATAAAAGGCCATCTGAGGAAGCCGGCATAACCTGTATTCGCAAAATATCCCAGCTGATCGGGACTCATCGTACCTTTCAGGTTGACATAGTTGGCCGGACGGTGAATACATAAGGTCTGATCGGTTGCCGAAGACAAGAGATCTTCACGCATGCCAAGGATACCGTTATCAGTATTGCCTCCCATTCTGTCATAACATTTGCCAAGATAAGCCTTGGTTACATTGACATCTGCAAAAACTACCTGTTCGTTAAAGGAACTCACAGGGTCCTGGTCCAGAACATCCGTGCATGATGCAAGCAGAAACAGCAGGACTGATATTGCGCTTATATAACTTAATAACTTTTTCATACTGTTATATTTTTTATTTCTCAGTTAATTAAAAGGAAATATTTGCACCGAACGCAAATGTTTTCATTATCGGATACACTCCTGCGCCGTTGGCTTCCGGATCAAATTTCCTGGTTGCGGTCCAGAGCAGTGCAAGGTTGTTCCCTGAGAAATAAACGTTTGCGTTAGAGATACCAATACCCCTGAATATCTGACGTGGTATATTATAGGTGATTACCAGGTTTTTGAGACGGCAGTATGCAGTATTGTCAAGCCAGTAGGTACTCATGTTCACGGCATGGGCCCAGTAGAAATCGTTACGGTTAAAGGCCCTGCCGATATTTGTGTTTCTGTTGTCAGGTGTCCAGCGGTTGTCATAGGTCCATTTGAAATAATTGCCTGCCTCACCGCGGCGCTCGTCATAGTGATTGAATTTGTAGAATTTCCCCTGGCCCTGGAACATCAGGGACAAGGAAAGGCCTTTCCAGCTGGCGTCAATATTAAATCCGTAATAGGTTTTCGGCACATCAACCTCATCAATCAGTATCCTGTCATTGCCGTCAATCTTGCCATCCCCGGAAACATCCTCAAATATAAGATCACCCGGCTTTGCACCGGTCCAGGCAGGATAGTTCTTCACCGCCGCATCATCAGCAAAAACACCTATGCACTTATACATGAGCCAGGCATTGTAGGGATGACCTGTTTCTCTCTGCCATGGAACCGCTCTTTCAGGTTCATCCTTGAAAACCACCTTGTTGTGGTTATAGCTGAGATTGCCTGATACATCCAGCCGGAGGTCGGCTGTAAGATTTTTATGTACTCCTGCTTCCATTTCAAAACCGGAATTGTCAACACGGGCAATGTTTTCATTGGGAAGCGACAGACCCGTAAAATCCGGTACAGATGCATCCCTCGGGGCAAGAATATCTTCTCTTTTATTCTTGAAAAATTCAAAATTCCAGTGAATAAGGTCATTCAGCCATTTTGACTCAAATCCGACATTCCTGGTTGTCTGTGTTTCCCATGTAATATTCGGGTTTGCTATTGTCGGGGGGCCGACAACCGACTCTATTGCAGCACTCGTTCCGAACGACATTCCGCCGCCCAGTCCGAAACTGTTCATGTACTGGAAGGCTGTTCCGGGGTCCATACCCATCTTGCCCCATGAAGCCCTCAGTTTAAAATAGTTTATGAACGGAATATTGTCTCTCCAGAATCCTTCTTCGGAAGCACGCCATCCTGCCATGAATCCGGGGAAATAACCCCAGCGGCTGCTGGGCGGGAATTTAAGGGATCCGTCTGCCCGGAACAGGGCCTCGGCAAGATATTTCCCCCTGAAATCGTAGGTCACGCGGCCGATATATGATTTGCGGGCATATATGGATGCCTCCCCGTCAGTATTCTTGTTAAGGTCTGCCCCCGCATTCATGGTCTGTATCAGGGATGAGATGTAAAGTTCGCGGAATCCCCTGAACCAGTTGTAATCATTGGTGAACTGCTCAAAGCCGCCATAGACGAAGATGTTGTGATCATAAAATTTCCTGGTGTATGTTACGCCAAGGTTTATGGTCTTGTTGATGGTTCTGTCAAACCTTTCAGTATTCTGCGGTGAAGAAAGCCCCCTCAATGTCGGTTTCATGGGCATATCGGTCACGAATCCCGTATGCGGGTCAATAACAGCCTCGTCCCAGTTCGGGTAATAAAGAACCCAGGGCTTGTAAAAGGCTTTCTGGTAATAATTTGTCAGGTCATAGCTGAATATTCCGTTCAGTGACAAACCTTCCACAAAGGGAATTGTCAAAGTGGTATTGAATGAACTCAGCAGCCTGTAGGTTTTCTGATCATTCTTTCCGCCTTGAAAAGTAGAGGTTACAACGGGGTTATCCCCGTACTCAATATCAGGTCCGGGAAGGCCGTTGGGCCAGAATGACCAGTTGGTCGGCACAAGCCGTGTTGACTGGCCTACAATGGCATCGGCACTCTTGTAGGGATAAACCCTGTTTATCTGGAACCCGGCCAGTTCAACTCCTGTTTTGAACCAGTCGGTTATGGGCATGTCGACTTTGGCACGGACATTATACTGACTGTATTTCGTGGAGGACTGCTTATAGAATGATTCATCCCCCTTAAGGCCGACGGAAATATAATACAGCATACCTTTTGTGCCTCCGTCCATTGTCAGGTTATGGCGGTAGGTCGTGGTCCATTTTTTAATCAGATCGGCATACCAGTCTGTATCCGGATGCCTCCACGGATCGGCTCCTGATCTGAACAGCTCAATATCCTTATCTGTATAGGTCCTGGATTTACCGGTTGCCACCTGGTATTCGGAAAGCATTGTGGCATATTCGGCAGAATTGCAAACCTGCGGGATAACCGAGGGAGTCTGGAAGCCCTGGTAGAACTGGTAATTAAGCCTGGTTTTCCCCTCAGTCCCCTTTTTCGTTGTAATAAGTATCACACCGTTTGCAGCCTGTGCACCGTATATTGCTGCGGATGCATCCTTAAGGACTGAAAGGCTTTCAATGTCATTCGGATCCACTTCATCCATATTACGTCCGGGAACACCGTCAATGATTACCAGAGGTGCAGTTTCCGATGCGGCCGAGCTCGGATTTCTGCCACCGCCAAGAGTGCTGCGGCCGCGGACAAGGATCCTTGTCCCGTACTGACCGGGTTCTCCGTTGTTCTGAATAACCACTGAACCGGGCAGACGGCCTCCGAGTGAAGTTGATACGGTAGGAGCCGGCACTGCCTGAATACTCTGACCGGATATTGCAGTTACGGAGCCGATAACGTTTGCCCGTTTCTGGGTGGAATATCCTACCACAACAACCTCATCAAGGTCGGTGATTTCAGCTGTCAGCTCAACATTGACGACAGATCTGCCGGACACCGGAACCTCCTGGCTGATAAAACCAATAAAGGAAAAGACCAGTGTTGCATTTGCATTAACACCAGCAATCTCATATCTTCCGTCAGAATCGGAGATTGTGCCAAGAGTGGTACCCCTGACAACAATATTCACACCGGGCATGGCCTGTCCGGTGGCAGCATCCGTTACTGTTCCGCTGACTCTTACCTGCTGTTGCATGTCAGCAGGAATATGATCAGGGGAAAGGGACCAGGCCGGCATCACCATTCCCATGACCAGCAGGAAAGTCAGAATTTTCAATGTCAGCGACAAGCTGTGAAAATTCAGTTCAGGCCCGTCGGGCCAGAAACTACTGATAGTTTTTTTCATACCACTACGCTTTAGGTTAATAAAACTAAATTGCAAAATCGGGAAATCTCACTCCCAGGTTTATAAGTCTATGGAGCTGGTAAATTAAGATTTTTTATGAGAATAAAAAAATTTTATACCTGATTTCAGAGACCTCACAGGGAAAAAACCGGACAGGCAGAAAACTTCCGGGAGCCGAAGGAGCTTCTGCATGAACGGCAGAAGCCTTAAGATATATGTATTACATTTTCAGTTACCGGGAAGCTATGTTTCCGGTGTTTTCATCGAATTCACAAACCACCCTGAAGCCCACATGGTAGCAGTCTGAATACCACCATATACTCTTCGGGATCTGGGGGTCGGTCCTCAGCCATTCATCAGTCTGCGTATGCCCGCGGGCGGCACTTCTTACTTTTCCGGCCATATCCTGGAAAGATCCTCCCCGTATTACATGTTCTTCGCCTGATTCGGGTCCCTGGGGATCCAGAATAATTTCATCAGCCGGATATTCGGAATATGCATCTTCCTGGTACCAGTCGGAACAGAATTCCGCAACGTTGCCCAGCATGTTCTTCAGGCCAAACGGATTGGGTTTAACCATATCGGGAGTCTGGGTCTTCGACGGGCTGTTGCCCTGAAAAATAACATAGGAATTTATGACAGCGGTATCATTCTTTGAAAATTTTGCCCTAAATCCTGTTTTTTCAAAATTATCAGGATCGCCCGGAAAGAAATATGGTGTTTCAGTTCCGGCCCTGCAGGCATATTCCCATTCAGCCTCGGTAGGCAGGCGGTAAGTTTTTCCCGTCACCTGTGAAAGCCATCTGCAGTATGTCTCGGCAGCATGGTGGGTGAATGAGATTGCAGGCCTCTGCCCCATTCCCCATCCCTGGTCAGGCTGACCATATGGCGGGGTGGCTCCTGATATTGCATCTGTTTCTTCCGCCTGTCCCGATCTTATTCCTTCCGTATCAGTGGTTCTCCCTTCCGCAGATGTCTGTGCATAAAAAGCAAGGTATTCATCCCAGGTAACTTCCACTTCAGCCATGAAGAAGGGACTCAGTTCAACTTCCCTCACCGGGCCTTCATTTGATCTTCTGAAAGGTTCGCCGGCAGGGCTTCCCATTCTGAATCTGCCTCCGGGAATGGCTATCATATTGAATGACACGGAAGAATTGGGAATCTGTTCCGTGAATGATTCGAAGGCACTCACCTTTGCCGCTGTGGTAAACAATTCCTTTGGAGCTGATGATACCGCACCGAATGTTACATTGCTCCCGGTGGTATAGCCCTCTATATGGTGCCCGGAATTCAGATGACAGTTGATACAGTGCAGGTCCGGTGTCTTTTTTGTCTGCCTGTAGTAAAGATGAGCATCTTCTCCTTCCTTCGTCAGCTCGGGCGGGAAAAGATTCTCATGGCATTTTATGCAGCTGCTTTCATAGGTATGAAGCCTTGCGTGTTCCAGCCTTCCCTTTGCATCCCAGTCAAAGGATGCTGAGTCCTTTGTCCAGTAGGACCAGAGGTCGCGCAGGCCGGTAGTTGCCTTTGCCCACAGATATCCCTCTCCCTTGGGGGGAAGATGACATTCCGTGCAGCCGACACGGTAGCCGGATTTTGTCACGTAATGTACGGATTTTTTCCAGCTGTTATCAGCCCCGGGGTGAATATGGCAGGACATGCAGTATTCATTTGTGGAAGTTTTCTCGATCATTAATCCGCTTCCGAGCACAAGCAGGATCCCCAGAACCAGTCCGGGAGTGAACCAAATAAGGAACTTCTTCATCAGCATAGTAAATTAGCAGGTGAAGATAAAAAATATTTCTTTTAATAATACGCATCCCAGACTCTGTATCCGGTCCTGAATTCTGTTTCTTATTTTTAAATTTCTATTTTTACCGGGTCAATACATCTGTAGGTATAGTATGGAAAGAATCTTATCAATCCTTCTCGCATTGTTGATTACTGCCGTTGTGGATTGCCACCCCTGGAAGCCAAATCATTATGTAATAATCGATACTGATGGCGGCATAGACGACATCAGGGCCATAACAATGTTTCTTGCATCCCCTGATGTAAGGATTCTGGGAATAACTACCTCCGGCGGGGCTCTTTCTCCCGGAAATTCCTACATAAAAGTGAAAAGCCTTTTAAATTCAATGTTCCATGCAGGCATTCCTGTCGGAAGCGATACCGGAGGCAGCTACGGCATGAAGGAAATGCCCTTTGCCCTGCAGGCCCGCTGGGGCAGTGAAGACGGAATCTCGCCAAAGGAAGCCCCGGATAATCTTGATATTATCTCTTCCCTGCTTAAAGCCGAAAAAACAAAGATCTCCTTTGTATGCCTCGGCGGCATGCAGACCGCCCTTAAAGCCTTCAGGAACATTCCTGAGTTCAGGACACAGGTAAAGGATATTGTGTGGAGCGTCAATGAATCGGGATACAGGAACGGATTCAATTACAGGATCGACAGGGAGGCGGCTGATGCAATGCTGAAACAGGAGATACCCGTGAGGATGGTCAGGAACATGCCATCCGGTCAGAATGATTTCTGGAATGACGGACTGATAAGGGATCTGGCCGGAATAAAAAATCCCTACGCGGCAAAGCTCTCTACATTTTTCGCCAATGAAGACTTCAGATCCCACAGGTTCTCATTTTCCGGAAGCGATGAGATGGCAGCCGTTTTCATACATTATCCCTCACTTTTTGTGAACAAGATCACAGGAAGCATTTCAGAAAGCACACCAGCGGATATTGAAGGAATCAGGGAAGGCACACTGAAAATAATCAGTATGAAAACCATTGAGGAAAACCAGGTCATTAAGGAACTTCCCCTTGATCCGGCTTTCTATTTTGACGATCTCAGTCCTGTGGTGGAAGAGATTATTGAGAAGCACGGTGTTGAGGAATGGAAGTCAGGTATCTTTGCCAGTGAGATGCACCGCCATCTGGGAATATTTGAAATAATAGGCGTAAAAATGGGTATACGCGCAAGAGAATATTTCAATACCGGTGTTGATGAATTCAGGGCTGTGTCCTATGCCGGTTCAGTACAACCCATGAGCTGCATGAATGACGGGTTTCTCGTAAGTACCGGTTCCACTCCCGGACATGGCCTCCTGACTGTGAGAAATGATACGGCCCTCATCCCGATGGTTGATTTCATATATCTGGGAAGGAAATACCGGATAAAACTGAAATCAGAGATTACAACAAAAATAAGTTCGGAGCTTAAGGAAATAAACTTCATTTACGGTCTCGACAGCAATATCTACTGGGAGCTTGTCCGCAAGAATACCATTAAATACTGGAGGGATATGGACAGACATGATATATTTGAGATCGGGGAACTGAACTGAACAATAATGAACTGAAGCAGAATCTTCTTTCATCATCCGTTCCTGCCCCGGTATCCGACTAAAAGTCCCGATAAGTCCCGCCGGCAGATAATCCCGCTCCCTTCCGGCCAGAATTAAATATCACTTATTGTATTCATCAAAAAAATCATTCCCCTTGTCATCCGTAATGATGAATGCAGCCATATTCTCAACCCTGATCTTTCTGACTGCTTCCATGCCCAGTTCCTCAAAATCCACAACTTCCACCGATTTAATATTTTCGGCAGCCAGTACTGCTGCCGGTCCTCCCACCGATCCCAGAAAAAACCCGCCATGCTTCCTGCATGATTCAATCACGGCGCGGCTGCGGTTTCCCTTGGCCAGCATGACAAGCGATCCGCCGAGGCTCTGAAACAGATCAACGTAGGCATCCATACGGCCGGCTGTTGTCGGGCCGAAACTTCCCGATACCATACCCGGTGGTGTTTTTGCCGGACCGGCATAATACACAGGATGATTTTTAAGATACTCAGGCATAGGTTTTCCTTCATCCAGCATCTGTTTAATCCTGGCATGCGCAAGATCCCTTGCAACAATCAGGGTTCCTGTCAGACTCAAACGTGTTTTTACCGGATGCCTTGAAAGCTGTGCAAGAATTTCCTTCATAGGCCTGTCAAGATCTATTTCCACGGGTTCCTGCAGTCCGGGAGCCTTGTCAGGCATAAAGCGGGCAGGGTTCTTTTCCAGTTCCTCGAGAAAAATACCCTCTTCCGTTATCCTGGCTTTGAGATTACGGTCTGCGCTGCAGCTGACACCAAGTCCTGCCGGACAGGAAGCCGCATGCCTCGGTAAACGGATAACCCTGACGTCATGAACAAAATATTTGCCTCCGAACTGTGCTCCAACCCCGTACTCCCGGCATATCTTCTGAATCCTTTCCTCCCATTTGGGTACCCTGAATGCCCTGCCGCCTTCACTTCCCGTTACCGGAAGATGATCAAGCCAGCCGGCCGTAGCCAGCTTTACGGTTTTGAGTGTTTCCTCTGCCGAAGTTCCGCCTATCACGAGGGCAAGATGATAGGGCGGACAGGCTGAAGTGCCCAGGTCCTGTATTTTTTCTCTGACAAACCTTGTGAGGGACTCATCATTAAGCAGTGATTTGCTTTCCTGGTACAGAAAGGTTTTATTCGCCGATCCGCCCCCCTTGGTGATAAACAGAAACTCATACTCATTCCCCTCAACAGAACAGATATCGATTTGTGCAGGCAGGTTGGTACATGAGTTCTTTTCCTCAAACATCGTGTACGGCACTATCTGTGAATATCTCAGGTTCTTTTCCTGATATGCCTTAAAAATGCCTTTCGACAGATGCATCGCATCATCGGCGGCTGTCCATACCTGTTCCCCTTTTTTTGCAATAACAATGGCAGTGCCGGTATCCTGACACCAGGGCAGTTCCTCCTTTGCTGAAATAACTGAGTTCCTGAGCATGGTATAAGCCACAAAGCGGTCATTGTCGCTCGTTTCCGGATCATCAATTATGTCCCGGAGTTTCCGTGTGTGGGATGTTCTGAGGAAGAACGAAAGATCGGATATTGCCACGGCGGCAAGAACTTCCAGGCCTCGAGGATCCAGCTGGAGTATCTTCATTCCTCCGGCTTCGGTTGTTTTTACATAATCCTTTGTCAGAAGCCGGTATTCTGTTTCATCCTTTTCAATCTGAAAGGGTTTTTCATAAATAAATTTTGCCATATCTGTATTTTTTCTGAAAAGTCTTTAGGGGCAGCAGTTCAATTATATATCCGAAAGCTTAAACGTATTTTTTGCCCTTATCCCCCTGGAAGTCATATGAAGATCACAGCATTCAACATGCCGGTCGTGCTGAATCACCAGGATATAATCGTTTTCCAGTGCTTCTTCCAGGATCTTTTTCTTCTCACTGATGGTTTTAAGTGATTCTATATCATAGCTCATATTCCATATCAGGGGAAGATGTGCGGCAGTCGGAATCAGGTCGCCTGCATAGACAAGTGTTTTTCCCCTGTAATTCACAAGGGCTATCATCAGCCCGGGGGTATGGCCGTAGCATATCCTCACTGAAAAATCCTTGAACAGCTCTCCTTCTTCATCAATCAGGTTAAGGCGGCCGCTGTCATATACCGGAATATAATTCTCTTCCAGGAAGGCATCCTCCTCCCTGGGATTGTTTCTCAGGGCCCACTCCCACTGTATTCTGCTGACATGGTAAACTGCATTGGGAAAAACAAGCTCGTAGCCAGTACTCTTAGCGTTTTTTCTGACACAGCCGCCGCAGTGATCAGCATGAAGATGGGTCAGGAATACATCAGTGACATCCCCGGGACTGTAACCATGCTTCAGCAGTCCTTCGGTCAGTCCGTCGCCGTTGTGAAGGTGTACATGCCTGAAGAATTTCTCATCCTGCTTGTCGCCCCAGCCGGTATCGACGAGTATCACACGGTCACCCGTGCTGACAATAAGCGACCTCAGAGAAAGAGTGATAAGGTTATTCTCATCGGATTCATAGACCCTTGACCACAGAACTTTTGGCACCACGCCGAACATGGCACCGCCGTCAACCTTAAAATTTGCAATATTAAAAAGATGTACTTTCATTGTTTCAGCAGTTATTCTGTCAGCGGGGCCGGGTCTGACTGTTTCCCTGTACCTTGTCAACTATCACCTTGTAATATCACTGGCGGTATATGATATCCGCGGTTTACTCTTTTTTGTCGTCATCTGATATGTTATCCTCATAAGCAGTCTGAGAACCTGGTAGGAAAGCCAGCCGGCAAACTGCGAATACCATCTGCGCCTCCGGCTGTACTCTTCAAGGGTAATCTCCCTGCAGTCATTCCTTATTATTTCTGTCAGCTCCTTCTCGAAATTTTTTGTGAATTTATCATCGAGTATTCCCACATTGATCTCAATACTGGCATAATCACTCAGGTGGTTCATGTTATAGCTGCCCACGGTGCACCACATCCCGTCAACCGTTGCCACTTTGGCATGAAGATTTGACGGGAGGTATTCATAAATCCTGATCCTGCTCTTCAGAATGAAATCATACAGGAATTCGGTTGCCTTTTTAAACACGGGTGCATCCGATTCGGCGGAAAATACAACGGAAATATCCACACCTCTCAGGCCGGCATTTCTCATTAACTTTCTCTCATTTCCCGCAGGCAGGAAATAAGAGTTAAAAATTATTATTCTGGAACCGGCCAGACGGAATATCTCACGGTAACTTTTCGATATCTCCATCTTGTTGCGGTACCAGTTGTTCTGAAGTACCTTCAGCCTGATATCTTCCCTGTAGAATAAATGTGTATCAACAGTTTCCTGGGATCTTTCCTCTTTCGATATAAAGGTTTTATTCCAGAGCCTTTTCAGGATCGAAAGAGTATGAACACATTGTGGTCCCCTGAACAGTACTGCAAAGTCAAGCCATTCCTTTTTGCGGGGGGAACCATGATAGCGGTTGGCAAAGTTCATGCCCCCTATGATGGCCGCTTCACCGTCTGCCAGTACCACTTTTGAATGAAGCCGGAGATTGAGCTGAAAGCCCTTTCCGGTAAAAGTAGGGGAAAAGAAACGGAAAAGAATTCCGGAATTCTCAATGCTGTCAATAAAATCTTTTGAAAGGTATTTTGTTCCGTATGCATCAAGGAGCAGATAGGTACGGACACCTCTTTCCGCAGCCCTGATCAGTGCCTTTACCATTCTGGTTCCTGTTTCATCCTCGTCCAGAATATATGTCTGGAAATGAATGAAATGCCTTGCTTCATCAATGATTTTTTCAACAGCCGCGAAAAAAGGCTCACCACCCCGGAGCAGTTCGACATAATGTCCGCCCTTGTAGCCGGAAAGACCTGAAGGTTTTTTCATAAATGTGCTGCTGAGTTAACCTGATACAAATATAAGTCTTTAAAGTAACTGTAATGAAGTCTGACTTTGAGAAACAACAGACAACAGGTTTTAATGCCCTCACTTCTCTTCACTGTTTCAGCCGTCAACTCAAAAGCTCACGGTACAGGACAATTCAGAAGGGCTGTTTTCGTTTATGTAATGACATATACGGATGCGGACAATCAGCTGACAAAATTGCCGGAGAATATAACGGCATTGAATTTGCGGGACAGCGGCAGACTTACAAAAAAAATTAAATAATCAATCATGAAAAAAACATTTCTACTACTGGCTTTCACGGCGCTTATCGGTTTACAGGTTCACGGACAGGATTACAAAACGAGTGCAGGCCTCCGGGCAGGGGTTCCGTTTGGCCTGACTGTCAAACACTTTCTGACAAAAACCAATGCTGTGGAAGGAATTCTGGCCAGTACACCCTGGGGAGGTTTTGTTATTACCGGACTATATGAAAATGAACACTGGACAGGCAAATATCCCGGTTTAAACTGGTTCTGGGGTGCGGGAGCACACGTCGGTTTCTGGGACAGAGGCAGGAACAATCCCTATTTCAGCGACTCCTACAGGGGAAATGCAGTGCTGGGCCTTGATGCAATAATTGGTCTTGAATATACCTTTGATGATATTCCCCTGAACCTGTCACTTGACCTCTTTCCCACCTTCAATATTTTCGGATATACCGGCTGGGGAGGAATAAACGGAGGAATATCAGTAAGGTATGTTTTCTGAATTTTTCAGGGCTTCATGCCATATATATCCGGCTGAAAAGCAGACAGGCAGAAATAAAGGATATGTGAAAACAGTACTTATGCCGGTGCAGTTCAGTAAATAATGAAATAAATTATCCTTTTTACCAGTAAATATTTTGAATTATTCAAAAAACGTGTTTTCTTTGCATCCGCGTTTTTTAATCTTTTAATGGTCCATTCGTCTAGTGGTTAGGACGTCAGGTTTTCATCCTGGTAACAGGGGTTCGATTCCCCTATGGACTACAAAAAAATTCAATGGTATTCGTTACCAGTATCTTCTGTTTTTTTATTGCCTTTTTTTCTAATAATTTGGTCGTTGTCTGTTATTTGCAGCCATGACAAAGGATAACAGTCCTTTAATCGGGTTCAGGCGGGATTGCATCTTCTCATTTCAACTGTTTCTTTATGTAGATCTGTTCACCATGCGAAAAAGAATATTTCTATCTGTTTTGATTGCATTATGCATACTTTTTACCGGAAGCAGTTGCTCCATGAAAAGACAAAAACAATCGAATACTGTTGTAAGTATTAAAGATGAGAAATTTCTGATCAACGGCAGGCCCACATACCAGGGAATAAGCTGGCAGGGGCTCCCAATCGAGGGCCTTTTATTGAATTCAAGAATGGTACAGGGAATATTCGATGATAAAAATCCTGTAACCGCTAAACGATGGAAATATCCTGATACTCAAAAATGGGATCCTGACAGGAATACCGATGAATTCGTAAAAGCTATGGATGAATGGTATGCCAGGGGTTTGATCTCCTTCACCATTAACCTTCAGGGTGGCAGCCCGGTAGGATATGGCAGGATTGATTGTATAAACTCATCTATAAAGCCGGATGGCGAACTTGACAATAAATATATGGGCCGCATTGAAAAAATTCTGAATCGGGCGAATGAAAAAGGGATGATAGTTATTCTGGGCATTTTTTATTTTGGTCAGGATCAGAATATAAAGGATGAAGCAGCAGTGAAAAAAGGAGTTGAAAATACGGTTGACTGGCTTTTTGAAAAGAATTACAGAAATGTCATAATTGAAATAAACAATGAATGCAATATCAAAGATTATGATCATGATATTCTTAAACCTGAACGTGTGCATGAACTGATCTCTTTTGCTAAATCAAAGATAAAAAATGGCTATCGGTATCTTGTCGGCACCAGCTATGGTGGCGGAACAGTACCGCTTGAAAATGTCGTTGCTGTTTCCGATTTCATTCTTATACACGGGAACGGAGTAGAAGACCCCGCAGGAATTACAGAAATGGTAAAAGAAACAAGAGCAGTAAAAGGCTATAAACCAATGCCGATCATATTCAACGAAGACGATCATTTTGACTTTGATAAACCCGTTAATAATTTTACAGAGGCAATAAAAGTATATGCTTCCTGGGGATATTTTGACTATCGTATGAAAGGTGAGGGTTTTGACGATGGTTTCCAGTCCTTACCCGTTAATTGGAGCATCAGTTCCCAAAGAAAAAAGGCTTTCTTTGACAAACTGGAAGAAATTACCGGAGGATTTAAAAAATAAAAAAGTGACGATTAAAAAACGATAATAACATAAGTGCGTTTAAATTTTAGGGTAAATAACTGACTTTAAAGAGCTTAACAATACTTGCAGAAACTGCTGGTCTTGTAGTGCAAGCAGAAAAGAAATGAAAGAGTCCTCCTTGGAAAGCTGATGCTAACTCCAAAAAAGGAATTGCATTATAAAAGTGTCAAAAAGTCAAAATGCCTTAATCCTTTACGCAACGGACAGAAAACCCCATAACCTTAAGGATTGGCTCATAGGACACTTTGGTTTCATCGGAGGCCAGGCCAAAGATCTTTGCGGAGGAGGTCGCATTCTCTGTAGCACTCCACCAGCAACCTAGCCAGCCCATGTAATCGAAAATATTGGGATAACAACAGCCACCCCCGGAAGGGCTGTAAAAGTAACCGCTTAATTTGTTGCACAACCATTTGCAGACAATGCAATCTTTTATAGCTAATAAAAACCTGTTATGGGTACTGCAGGTATTTACAATGCCAGCGGGCTACAGGATTTAAAAATGCTCGCTCGTCTATGCCGTAGCATACACGACTCTTGCGGAAAACTTTTATTTTTGACTCTTCTGCCATCCTGTCAATTGTTTCGATACATTTTCAACTGCCTCGTTTATTCTTACAAATTTCTCAAGGCTTATTTGCTTCATATCTTTCATTACACGTATGAGCAAACGAATTACATCTATTTGCTCTCGTGCTATTTGAAGTACATCGGCTTTTTGATGCCTGGTATTGGCACGATATATCAAAGTAAGCAGTTCTATCGTTTCTTTCTTCAAACTCTCGCCTACCGTATATTTATATTCCCTGCTAAATTCTTTTGTAAATTGGAATATCGCCAAAACAAATCATAAGTTGCCTTTTATACGGGTAATTCGTTGTATTGCGCCAAAGTTCAAAAAAATTCGACCGCCTACGGCGGTGAATAAACAAATAAATCAAATAGTCAAATGAATCAAATAAATTCTTAATCCCTTACACAGCGAACAGATAAACCATACTCCTTACTGCCGCAGCCCCTGTCCACATCGCCGTGAGTGTAGCTCATATCCCGGACCCAGGCGTTATCGATACTGAACTCAGTAGCACTCCACCAGTAACCGATGCTTTCAACGTTGATGAATGCCCCATCGAGGTAACGGAGGCCCCCCGGAAGAGCCGTAAAACCGGTTTCGTTGGTTGCGCCGGTGTTTGGGCTATTCCAGTGCACGGTGCCGGATTCTTTTAGTTTATCCCCTGCTATGCTTTCGCCACCTAAATTATCGGTCAATTCTGACCACTCTGCATCGCTTGGCAAATGCCAGCCCGTTGGGCACACGCCCTGCACGCCACTTGGATTGGCTGAGCTACCTGGTTTGCCATTCATTGCAGCACGCCAGTTGTAAAGCACGCCGTAGGTTTGATAGTTTGAATTGGCCTTGGCCTTGGCCACATTGGTACCATTATAGCCATAAACATAATAATACGGGGCTGTTTCTGAACCTGTGCCAGGGCCAACTACACTGGGCAAGTATTTCAGGTTTTCGGCCATCCAGACCTGGTCGCCGATTTTAACTGTAGAATAATTGTTCCCGTCTCCATCAGTACAGGCAATGAAGTTAAACGTGATAGTTTTGTTTTCTCTGGGCACATCGGTAATTACAGTACTATATATATCGTAAATACCAGTTAACTTCAACCTTTCCCCATCATTATACTGCATTACAATTTCAGCATTTGCACCTTTGGAATCGCTTTGCTTCTCCTGTGATACCATGAGATTCCCCGTTTCACCTGAACCGGCATATACTATTTTGGCATTACCACTATTTGAACCGGAACTTATTAATCTTCCGTTTAAAGCAAAGCTGCCTGAATTAATGCTTACAAAACATATCCCTTCTCCGATTCCATGCAGTTCATAAGTATGCTGCCCGTAAGAAAGAAAATCCTGCTTCCGGGCTATTTTCCTTCCTGAAATATCATAGAGAGAAATTAATGTTTCCCCTGATTCCGGCAATGCAAACTCCATCCTCGTGAAATCATCCATAGGGTTAGGATAGAAGATTATTTTACCTGTTGTATTACCGTGGACGGTTTCGATTCCTGTAACAGTTCCCTTTAGGTGCAGGACATCACTTCCATTCATGGTAATTTCAGTTCCCTGGGTTAAGTTCTCAACCTTGACTGTTTCAACAGTTGTAGCTGCCCCGGATCCTGCAAAACGGATCTTATAATCCTGGGCATGAAGACAGGCTGTTAAAATGAATAGCAATGTTAAAAAGGTGTAGATTTTCAATTTCATGGCTAACTGTATTAGGTTTAATTCAACGTTTATCCCTGAAATTTCTGAAATCTGTACTTTGGAAGAAGGTTTTTTTCTACTGTTAAAGTTACGAAATACGAAACCCCAAGTCAAATAAAAATTCTCCGGGCGGACTACAATTCCTTAACGCAGTTGACAATGTCTCAGTCAATTGCGTTTTTATTTTTATAACAGTTTCCCCACATTAACCCTATAATTGTATAAACTCGTCAGACGAGAGTCTTTATACAGAATGATTTGCAAAGAAGACTACCAGGGAAATAATTACTTGTGAAGGAATTATATCTTCTGCATGAATAATGCAGGCTATATTGATTTTTCTTCTTTCAGGAATTCGCGCCGAATACCTTCCATAATGTCAGTTTTGTTGATTTCGTTACAATTCACGGCATAAGCACACAGTGCTGCATATTGAACCGCACTCAGGATGGAAGCTCCTGTAAGTTCATAAAGTGAGGCTATTTCTGAAATATTCACATCGTGTTTCAGTTTAAGGTTGGCCGGTAAGGATTTCTCCCATAAAATTTTTCTTTCTCCGGCATCGGGTTGGGGAAAATGCACGACTTCATGGAACCTGCGAATAAAAGCATCATCGAGATTGCTTTTAAAATTAGAGGCAAGGATTAGCAAACCCGGGAAATCCTCGACGCGCTGGAGCAGGTAACTTACTTCCTGATTGGCATATTTGTCATGTGAGCTCTGAACGCTTGTGCGTTTCCCGAACAATGCATCAGCTTCATCAAAAAAGAGTATCCAGTCCCTGTTTTCGGCACGTCTGAAAATATTTTCAAGGTTTTTTTCGGTTTCTCCAATATATTTGGAAATGATCTGGGACAGATCAATCCTGTAAACATCTTTCCCGAATTGTTTTCCCAGCAATGCCGTTGTCAGGGTCTTACCCGTGCCTGGAGGTCCGTAAAACAGGACACGGTATCCCGGCTTGATCTTTCGCGAAAGGTTGGAATCATTCATCATTGTATGGTGATGTTCAAGCCAGATACTGATATGATGTATCTGCTGCCTTGTTCTGGGATGCAAAACTAAATCATCCCATTCCATTTTGGTTGATATCCTGCGGGCAGGAAAATCAAGTCCGAACCTTGGGGCATAATCTCTTCCAAACAGCACTTTTTCAATCCATTCCTCGGCAAGAATCAGCCTGCCGCTCATCATAGGCTCTCCCTCCCTGACACCTTCAAGCCAGAGAATATTCTGGTTAAAAAGAGTGCCGCTTTCACGGAATATTTCCTGGACTTTCAGGCGTTTCTCCAGGTCGTCGCCGGCAAGTATAAACTGAACGGTTTCTCCGGTAGGCAATACTCCCCTGTGGTTTGACCCTTTAACTCCGCCGAATTCCGAGAATTCTCCGCCTTCGGGTAAAAATTCCTGAATGAGATTCTCAAAAAATGAAGGAAACACATGAGGCGCCAGCGCCATAAGAAATGCAATATATTCATCGTCGGAAAGGCCGGTCTTACCTTTGAATTCTGCTGACCATCCGGAATCTTTGATCATTTTCGCGACTTTATCTTGTCCCGGCTGATTAAAATAATTTGCCAGCCTGAGTTTACAGACATCTGACAAACGTGAGAGTTCATTCTTTATTCCGATATAAAGATCCATCAACTTTGGTTATTAATTAAACATACAACGATCATCGTGCTGGTTGTTTAATATACAATTTCTGATCAGGTTTCCTGAATAAAGGGCAGATATAATAACATATCAGCATCGATCAAAAATAAAAAATCAATATACTTTGAAGAAACTTCCGGTACCCTTTTTGCTTCTCAGTTGCAGCCATGCATGCAAAAATCTTTTTTCTGTAAACTCGCCACCACCTGAGATATCAATACTGGTTTCATTCCTGTTGGCATCGCTTACCAACGTGGTAGAAAATAACAGGTACCGGCCTTCCGGCATTTCAATAATTGCACCACCCTGCCCTGATAATCCTGATGCAGCTGACTGTGCTGCCTGAAAATCGTAAAATTCTGCCTGAAAAGCATCAACATGAACATCACTGCCAATCGTCAGATAACCAGCATCAATTTCAGCCAGATGGGTTCCCGTTTTAAGCAGATTTGCTGAGGCCTGAAGTACATCAGCAGTTTTTCCCAAAACATTGATCCCGGTCCATCCTCCCAGCAGGAACATAGAAAAGTCAGATAATGATCCTGTAAACAGCCAGTATGATCCTGATCCTGAGGCAGCTCTAATTACAGCATCCAGTTCAGGCAGAGAAGAAGCGGTAAAACGTGCAGGCGGATCCGTGCCCTGATCATACAGGTACCATGTACCATTGTTCAGTCTGCCAATAATTAAAGCGTGCAGGCCATATTTGCCCCCGCCCCTGCTTACATACCAGCCGATCTGTGCCACCTGTCCGGGAGCTAATGCCTTCAGTAAAGAATGATTTATGATCTCACTGTATGATCTAAGTCCTCCTTTTGACTCTGTTTTTATACCCAGCATATTAGTTATGTTCCATATAGCTGCCTGCGATAATCCGCTTGCCGGTGAGATATGCAAGGCGTAGATAGCAACGGATAATATCTGAAAATCATACTGTTGAACAACCGCGCCTGGTTTAAGGCTGTCATTCCGCATCCTGAGCAGCTCATTCTTTATAAAGTCAAATATCTTTTCCGCCTGTTCTGCGGGGATCTTACGGCCGGCAGCAAGACCTGATATAACACTTTCACGGTTCATCGTAAAATACGACAGGACAATATTGGCAGCAGCAATGAATCCGCTGTTGTCAGGCACAGAAGAAGTACTCAGCTGTTTGTCGTGTATCATTATGGCTGCAACAAGGGATGCGGCGCCACAGGTATCAAAGCTACCCTGTGATACTTCTGGCATTAAATCAGACTGCCTGTTACTCGCTTCTTTATCAGGCCCTTTTGCTAATACAGTATCGCTCGTGACTGAATCTTTCTTCTGAATTTTTTCCTCTTCCTCATGTTCGGTTTCAACCCTTTTTATAGAATTATCCTGCTGGATTACATGTGTAAGTTCATGCGACAGGAGCTTTTTGCCCTTTTCAGTGTCCGGATCATACTCCCCGTTATTAAAAACAATGTGGTTCTTATAAGTAAAAGCTTTTGCATGGACAGATGCAGCTGCTTCTGCAGAATCCTTATCGTTATGAATCCTGACCCTGCTGAAGTCAGCTCCAAACTTAGGTTCGAAAAATTGTCGCGATTTCCTTGATAATGAAGTCCCCTCTTTCAGAGTGTTAATATAGGCAGTGACATTACCGGGAGCATTATTATATTTTGAAATCTGAGAACGATTTAACTGATTGTTTTCCCGTTTTTTATCATCAGAATCACTTCCCCGGTCAATCATTGTTCCGGAAGAATGACCCTGGAAAAATGATCCTCCTGAATTAAAATCAAAAAATAAAGGTGAAGCTTGTTTAAATTGTGACGTTCCGGCACTCCTGCGGGTAGCAGATCTGTATTTGCGAAGGATTCTTCTCATTAGCCTCCTGAATTTGATTTATTCATGTTCAGATCCACGGACCTGAAAATTCACCAGATGTTATTATTTTGCCTTTATTCTGACGGTTCAGTGCAACAAGGCCGATTCCGATATCAGCCTTTCCGTTGGTGATCTTCCCCTTTTTCTTAAACGTGTCATATATTTTCCCTGCTCTTGCCTCCCCGATACCTTTTATTCCGGAAAATGTTTTTGCCATTTCTTTGTCTGAAGTGGCTTCCGGATTATTTTTTATCAGGTCAGCAAGTTTTATACTTACTTTCGGGGCCAGCCCCAGCTGATATTCTTTCAAATCACCGTGACTGATATCATTGTTAACCGTATAACTTATGTTTTCTTCCGGGCTCGAAGCATCCTTCCTTATAGTAGCTTTACACTCGAGAGTTGTTGGCGCATACATTTCATTATCAAGGATTTCAATAACTTCGTTTATATCCCAGTTACTTTCGTCGAATCCGGGTGGAAAATCAGACGCAGATTCATCCTTCAGCATAGTTTGTGATGAGGGTTCTGTCCTTCCGTAATTAGCTACAACTGAGAATCCTTTCATATATCCCAACGGTTTGGTGCTGTTTCCGGAGAGTTTACCGTTTACAGCCATCTTGACAGGATTCTCGAAATTAAGCTTGTGGTCGCTGTTGGCTTTGCTGCTCAAGGGAGTAAGATTTTCCCATATATTCCCCGGGCCGCCCAGGTTTTCATTCAGCAGGTGTCCTTTGATATAGTAGGGGCTCCCCCCCTGCTTACGAATGTTCATCTTAGACAGGGTCTTTGTTGAAGAACTCATAGGAGCTGATCCGGAAGGGAATGGCGCCTGCCTGAAAGCCACAAAAGCAGAAGAACCATGCTCATGATATTTTTGTCCATACATGATCTCTGAATTTGTACCGGCACTCGTCAAAGGCAACGAAGCTATCTCTTCCGCCAGTTTTGTTAATTGCATATTAATACCGGTAGTTTTCTTTGCTTCATCTGGTTCAGATGCTTTGATAAGTTTATCTATATTTTCTGCGGTCTGAAGAGGTATCTGAATATCGCTGTCCTTAAGATTATGTTTATCCTTCACCTCAGTCAGGAGATAATTCTTAACCGTCATCGGGGTTGTGGCGATCATAAGTGTGGCTGATGCAGCACTACCGGCTATATAAATGGTGTGGCTGATTTCATCTTTGGTTTTTACAGGCTTTCTAAGGCCAAGCCAGTTTAGCAGCTTTTCTTTTGCCGACTTTGCTTTTTCAACAAGCTTCTCTGCAAAACCGACCAGTTTATCGATCAGGAAATCAAGTCCCTGATCGACTTTCTCTCTCACTTTAGCAAGCACATCCCTAATACGTCCGCTCAGATCGAGACCCACCTGGTTGGCCAGGAAGCCGATCACCACCGGAATGCCGTTGGCCAGGGACCTTTCAAGGAAGTTGGCTGCCACCGCTATATTCCCCGCACAAATTTCTATGATGCCCTCAACAAACGAATTAACAATCTCAAGTAAGCGTGCCAGGTATTTAATGAACGACTGGATCGCCTTATACAGGGCTATCGCGCTGTTGACCACTGCCATTATTCCCGTCGGATCGAGCATGCTCAGAAGTTTTGCCGTAACTTTCCTGATGATCTGATCCATAATAAAACCCCGGACTGCGCCAAGCACCAGATCCCAGATATTGGTAAGCTTTTCCTTTATTCTGTCAACAACAGCCCCCATGCCACGCTGACGCACATCTTCAATAAATACCAGGGCTTCATTAGCTTTATCATACAGTGCCTCAGCCTTGTCAATGAGCCTCCTGATCTTATCAACTTTCTCTTTCCCGATGCGTGCCTCAAGTTTCTTCCATATCTTCTCCATCGTGATATCAAGCACCACAAGAAGCCATTTAATTATACCTGTGACTGAAAAATCAGTTGGTATGGGAACACCTGCGTCAGCCAGTTCCTGTCTGAGCCATGCTTTTAATCCATTCCAGAGGTGGGTAAGAATATTATCGAAGAACTGTATAAAGCCCTGCTTTATGGCTCTCAGTACATTCATGAAAAAGCCCGACGGATTTGCCCTGATGCTGTTCCAGGCTTTGACGACATTGTCGATCAGTTTGATGACCAGGTCCACTGGGAAGCCCATCAGCCTAAGTATTATCTCGAATAATGCCGTCATAACAGTAATGACGAAGCGGATTAGCCTGAGGACCGGATCCTTGAAGGTGTTAATGATCTTTGCAAATGCGAGCAATGGTACCAGAAGGTCTTTCCATGTGAATGAATTCCAGAGATTTATGAACAAACCTTTTACATAGCTCCAGCTGAATCCGAGGGTTTTAACTGCTGCATCAATTTTCTGGGTGGCCTTGTCGATGGCCCCGCTCTCCTTCATTTTATTAAACTGCTCTTCCCCTCCTTCCGTGAGCAGCATAAATCCCTTTATAATGTTTTCGGTGGTCCGGTCAACCTTTTCCCCTGTGAACGGATCCTTGCCGATGAGTACTGTAATAAGATAGAATCCTTTCCGGCCTTTTGCCTCATTTGAGATCCGTTTAAAGAGAACTTCCTTGACTATTTTCAGGATGGTGATCCCCGTCTCGATGACAAATGAGCCTACCCTCTCAACCGGCCGCCAGAACGAATCGAAGATCTTACGGAATGTCTCCACCGGATGCATAAGAGACTGAATATTGACATAATCCCAGAGACCCCTGAATGCTGCTTTCAGTTCATCGTACGATTTACTGAAAACGGCTATTCCTTTGTCAATCCATGCAGCAATCTTATTGAATGTGCCTGTTTCCTGCATTTTCTTCCTCTGCTCAATACCCCATTCGCTAAGGTTGAGAAAAGCATTCAGCACGTTCGCTCCCGTAAAGGGTCTGGGCTCATCGGTTAATGGATCTTTTCCCATTATCAGACAGAGCAGGTCCCAGAACCTGGTTCTTGTCTTAATATAATTACCTAATGGAATGAGCAATGCCTTTTTAATAAACTCGAGAAAATCACCTGCGACACCACTGGCAAAGCTCTTTATCTGCTCAAAGAATGATGTGAATGCGTTTTCGAGCCGGCTGAACACTCCTGAGACATTCCTTATATCTGACAGGGAAAGACTGTTCCAGAAGTTCGAGAATACATCGAATATTCCGTTAACAAGATTTTTAACGCGTCCAATTGTTTTATCGACAAACTGTTCAGCTTTTTCAAGAATGCCCAGTTCCTGCATCTTTTCCTTAAGCTGTTCGCCGAAAGGCATAATATCGAGGGCGGCATCAATGAAGTTCTTACCGTTACGCTCCACATGTTCCCCTGTGATCGGATCCTCACCCAGGACAACCCGTAAAGCTTTATAGCCCGGGACTTTCATGATGAGATTTCTAATTTTCCCGAGCAGCCATTTTTTACCCTCCTCCAGTCTGTCGCCGGCCCATTCAACAGCGCTGTTAATGGCTCCGCGTATTGCGCTGAAGATACCGCGCTGGACTTTCGGTTCGGATCTTTGCTGAACCACGTTTACAGCGGACCCTCCGGTATCGTGGATCAGCATTTTTGTCTGTAGTTTACTTTCCCCGTCTTCCCGTTTCTCCTCTTTCCGCTCAATCTCTTCCCTGTTTTCAGTGTCTTCAGTTTTTTTAGCCTGTACTGAAGGTGCCGGATGGCTCTGCACGGAATTTTCCTGATCCTTTTTACCGGTCTCATCTGACTGCTCCTTCCTCTGAACTCCAAAAAGCTCTTTCCTGAGATCACTTAACGATAATTGCCGTTCTTCAACCCCGAAGTCAGGATTGCGGACAGTTCCTTCAATAAGCTTCATGGGATCAATAAAAGCCATCCAGCCTGAAAGAGGATGGGTCTGCACCTGGACCTCACCTCCCAGATGATCATCGCCGGCGGTATTGCCGTTAATGGTTGTAACGCTTACTCCGTCTGATTTTTCGACCAGTCCGTAATGTGAGCGCTCTTTGCGGTAGGCAATTGCACCCGGAGGAGGAGTCGTTCCTGGAGAAAAGGCTGCCTCCGGAGGAATAGTCATTCTGCCGAGGGTCCATTTTTTCATTGGCAGCCCTGCTTTGTTCAGTGACCAGAAAGCAAAAATTCCGCACCAGCTGGGTAATGCATCACGGGTTCCTTTTATCACCCTGTTATCCGGTGTTACGACATCGACATTATCTGCTTTAAAAAACTTTCTGATCTGAGATTCAGATACGTCTGTGGAATCTCCTGTCTGCCCTTCAGGTAGTATCTTTTCCGGACCAAGGGCAGTCCTGAAATATTCCATCAGACGGGGCCACCCGACACGGAAACCGTCGGGGCCTTCCTTATTGGCTATAACTTTCCCGGCTTCCCCTTTGGCGATACTGACTGCTGCCGTCATGTTTGCAGCACTCCTGTGAAGGGTAGAATGGGTAGAATGGGTAGAATGGGCGTTATTATTTCTTGCGGCAACAGTAATGTTTTTTTGCCTTCCCGTGTTTTTGGGGGAAATATGACTGCTGGCTCCCTGCTGTATTGTATGAGTCAGTTCATGGGCAATAAGACTTTGCCCCTCCGGGGTACCTGTAGAGTATTTGCCGCTGTTGAAAAAAATATCATTGCCGTAGGTAAATGCCTGAGAATTGATCTCTCTGTTCATCTGAACGGATAATTCCCCGGTATGAATACGCACACCTGAGAAATCGGCATTAAAACGGCTTTCCATAAAGGAACGGGTTTCACCAGGTAACGGCGATCCGGTCCCTCTGGCAGATGAAAGGGAATGTTCAAATGAACTTTTTGCCGGACCAGGCGGGCTCCTCCCTGAGCGTGCGACCAGTACCCGGCCATCACCCGGGATTATCTTCCGGCTCACATGTTCGTCTTTCTCCCTGTCGTCCGGTTTCCTGATCTCTTCTGAAGCGGTTCTCTGAACCGGTTCTTCTTCTTCCTGGCGCTGAATTTCCTCTTCCTTTTCTGCCGGCGCTGACGAAACCTGGGTATCGGGCATGGTCATCACTCTGTCAGCCATCTGGTCGGCTTCCTTTTCCTGAGGATCTTCAGGCTGACTTACTGCTAATTTGGGCTGAATGAACGATGCAGAGGAAAATGCCTGACGGTTTCCCTGGAAAAATGTCATATCGTGCTTCCGGGCAAAAAAGGGTATTCCCGTCTGTCTGATCACGGTGGTAGAAGTCTTTCTTGTCTGCTCGGAAGAAGTATGCATACTTCAGTTTTAAATCCATTCAGTTCTTAACATTGCTTTCATCCAGGGAAGTCTGATGAATCCTATGCTCCAGGGCAGGCTTTGCAGAAGTATGTCAACCGTGTTCTGCTCAACATGCAGGAACCAGCTGTCATTACTAAAAGCCAGCTTACCTTTTCTCCGGAGAAAACTTTCCCGGAGTCCATCGGGCGAAGTATCCTTCAGCGCTCCCCAGTTCCTGACAGTCGCCTTCAGCATCTCCTCAACCTTGCCGTAAACATCAGGTTCCAGTCTGGTTATCAGCTTTAAATGATGTTCACTTCCAATATTACACAGCACCTTGCTTAGAACGGTATCATATTCCCTGTAATCAATATTACCCCATACAATAAGATGCATTATTGCAAGGGCCATGTCAGGATCGGTTATTTTTTTCCCTTCAAGTATCCGGCATTCATTGAATAATTCAGGAAGAAAAGGTGCCACAATGACCAGTCCGGCATTTTTTACCATCACCCCTTCCAGTGATTCAATCTCCCTTATAATATCAGATTGTTGTGCCTGTGTTAAATAATGAGGCTCCATTTCAGCCTTATGCGACGATGTTAAAATCCTTTTTTCCTTATCATCAGAAATAATTATGCGCTTCCCGGAAAATAATTCCTTCAGTTCCGTGTCATTGAGAACTTCATCCCTGACTGGAATCATATCACCTGATGAAAGCATCTGAACAACATCTGATAACCACCGGCCTGTAATTTCTTCGTTTGACTTTGCCAGGGCGATCTTCTGAACCAGCAATGATTTTATATGTGCAAGTGTTTCTGGGATAATAATTCCGGATGAAAGTCTGTTGGCCATACCCGCCAGAATTACAGAAATTCTGTTCATTGCAGTAACCGCCGGACCATGGGTCGGAGCTTTGCCCGGCTGAGAAGATAAAAATTCCAGCAACTGCTCAAAAACCTTATCACTGAACTGTACCGCAAGCCTGGCGGCGGCATATTCATGTGACAGTATCCTTTTCAGCTCATGCAGATAATGATCTCCCGGCCGGCTTAGAGTAAGAGTATAAAATTTCTGAAATGCATCTGAAATTTCATTTTCAAATTCAGCATGTGATCTTACTTCATACCACCAGGGAAACATACCCTTTTCAATAAAAACAATGAAAGCATCCAATGTTTTTTCCTGCAACGACATAAGCGATGCGGAACCTGTGCCTTTGATTGCACCGGTCAAAATCTGAGCCTTCCTGTCCTCAATCACTCCCTTCAGCTTTTCAGTCAGCAGATCGGCAAACCTTGATTCCAGTTCATCGGCATTTATATCACCAAGCTGAATATCAAGGCGGTCCAATATCAGCCATTCCTCACTGCTTACCAGATCATCGAACAATCTGCCCATTTTTTCAATCGCTTCACCATTCAACAGATTGGATATTTTTTGTTGCAGGGTAAATCCGTCCGATGTTCCTGTCATTACCTTCAAAGAGGTTCTCCGTATAATATGTTGTTGTATCGCAGTCAATTATCAGATCAACTTCTGGTTAAGAACATCTATCAGTTTATTCAAAGCATTCAGATAATTTTGTTTTATGCCGGCTTCGTTAAAACTATTCAGCTTATCAATCTCGTCTTTAAGGTATTCGATGAGTTCCTGAACCATTCCCTTTTCAGCGGCATTCAGCTTGTCCATTTCATTTAATTTAGTATTGATGAATTTAAACAGCTCCATCATGGTGCCGCTTATATCTTTTTTCTGGTTGCAGGCAATGATAGTGATGATGCTGATAAAGATCATCAATAACTGTAAGGAGAGTGTGCGTAACGCGGCAGGCTTTACAGGTAAAAGTCTGATCCAGTCCGGCATTACCGGGTGCTCGTCGAAAAACCTCAGATCGACTTTCCCTGAACGGGTAAGTTTATCTGAAAGAACTTTAAAAAATTCCTCAACATTTTTAATCTCCTGAGAATAATTCTCTTGGAAATCTTTCGAATTGAATAACGGATCACTTAGTCTGAAATATTTTTCGACGGGGACTCTGAATGACTGGCAAACTTTAACGGGAGGCTGATCGTCTTCTATGGCTGCAACAATATCTTCATTTTGCAAGATACACGGACCATTCAACAGAGCCGTTTTTACAGTGTATATTCCTCCTTTTAAATAAGAATGTCTCATGGTCTGGTTACTAAGACCGGTTACGGTATATGTTTCTGAGATCCCGTCGCCATAATCGGCAGTTATAACGGTGGTATTGGACAGACCGCTGAATGACAGATGAAGTGTGCGTATACCTGTATCATAGCTTCTCTTGCCGTCTGGTCTGTCAAAAACGGTGATACTGAAGGTTGCTGTGGCTCCCTGTGGTGAAGTGTAGTTGAATGTTACCTGTTTTTTTGAGGCTCCGTTCAGTTTAACAGAAGATGGATTGAATATATATTTGCCGCTGTCCGCAGGTTCTTCTGTAACGGCTTCACCTGTAAGCGTGCCTCCAGCAGGAGTAATCGTGAAAGGAACCGGCCCGGAATCGATGCATACTTCATTTTGCTCAATAGTCACTTTAACCGGTTCAGGTTCAATGACAGATATAGTTATATCCTCCGCTTTTGCCGTACATTCAACATTTTTAACATCAAGACCGATCTTATATTCCCCTGCACTGCTGTAAACATGAGTTGCGCTTATCTGTGAGGCTGTTGCACCATCTCCAAAACTCCAGTCAGCAGAAGAAACAGAATCAGACGGTTCAGGTTTGAAGTTATACTCAAACGGATTTAAAGGATTTGGTACGGCAATTATCTTCACTTCCGGCATCCTGTAAACAGTTATATTTATAGTCTGAGACTGATCGTCTTTTGTATATGTGAAAGACAGGACAATATTATTCTGACCCTCAGGAATGATCACTTTTGATGGTATGAAAGAATATAGTCCGTTACTCTTGTCAAGAACAGTATCAGGCTGGCTTGTGACAATTTTACCAGCGATGGGATTAGTTATAAAAATATATTCCGAAGTATCAGTATTACAATAGTTTGTCTTTTCAAGGGAGAAAGTAACCTTCGGCGGTGGAATGTTAATAACATACTGAACAGGCGGACAATCGGAATTGCTCTGATACGGAAGGTAAAAATCAGCTATGACAGTTCCGCTCTCGAGCCACAATGTTTTGTCATCAGTAACCCCTGCCGCCTGCTGCAAGTCAGATAAGCTGACACCAAGTATCTCCTCAATCTCCTGATCAGGCATTCCTCTGTCTTTCATCAGGGAAATCTGTGTTTTCAACTGGGACAGTCTTTTAGCTGTATATTTTGTTTTTGCTACTGTTCTGATTATTTTTTCTTTAGCGGCAGCTTTTGCTTCGCCACCGGCAGCATCCGATACTAAAAATTCACCCAGAAGCATATCTTTTTCAAATGCAGAGGCAGCGGCAGAAACCTCTATATTTCTGTAAACCATCACGAAGGTACCTCCTTTCGGCACGCCACCCTTATGGCGCAGGCCGGGATGTGAGGCGCTGAACTGCTTGAGCGACTGCATTTTTTTCAGATCAGCTGTCCGCCTGATAAATTCGGCATAAACCGAACGGAATGATGCAACATCACAGAGATTTAACAGATCACTGAGACAGGGGTTTGAGGCAAAGACATCTTTAAGAACAGGATAGTCTGTGCCTTGTTCCTGAAGAAGGGTATTGATGTTTTTTACATTTGAGCTCATCAGGTTATAATCAAAGCTGCTAAGCTGTTCAGTAAGTGATTCTGATAACTTTCCAAGAAGTAGTATAAGCCTGGTAAAGAAAATTGCCAGGGACGGGTCACTCAGAGCCTTCATGTTATCAGCCATCACCGTACCGCCGCCTTTTTCAGCTTCCATCATCTTAAAAAGGTTCTCCTTACCGAGAGCTTCGAGTATTTCAAATTCACTGTTTTTTGCCTTTACCAGTGTGGGATGAAGCTGTTCATAAGCATAACCGAATGTTTCCTGGCTGTAGAAAAGTACATCCTTGCAACCCTTTATAAGTTCCAGGTTGCTCTTAATCAGCCTGACTTTTTTTGTTTTTCCCGCTGACTTTCTTGGAAGCTTATAGATACATGCAAGTATTCTGCAAAAGCGGCACAGCAAAGCAGCCCTCAGTTCGTTGTAAACAGCCTCCAGATCGTTAAAATGGCAGGCATACAGAGTCTGATCGACACTGCCTGGCAGTGAATCGACCGAAACTGCAACAATATTGAACGGCAGCCGGTGTCTCTTTACAATGGTCTGAATGGAAGCAAGGGCTGTATAATACTTTTTCCCGATATGACCCTCAATCCTGAAAAAATTATAGGGTTCGAGATCATAAAGAAGGGGGTTTCTGACAAAATCATCCTGGGTGTTATACGACGGATTATAGCTTAATATCTGCCGTTCCTTTCCTTTGGATGTCATTTCGGGATCCCACACTTTCAGAAGGCTCCTGCCGGCTTCATCTGGTGTATAATAGAATGGAATAGCTCGTTTCCCCAAGGGATATGATCCTATCAGTGAAGGGGTTATCCTGATGTTGGCATCGGCTGAAGCCGTACCTGAAACAAAAGGCACAGGTATTTTAAGGCTTGAAACCAGTCTTTCAAGCCGGCTGAACAATCCCAGGAAATCATTATATTTATCTGAACAGATATTATGAATGGGTGACGGAATAAAATAATTCCTGTAAAAACTCCTGGAAAGCTCATCTGTATTGTCGGTGGTACCGAGGAACAGATGCCGGGGGAACAGTGCCCCGGGTGGTGTGCACAAACCTGTAAGTCTCAGCGCCGACTCCCTCCATTCATTATAGGCAGCAAGAAGGTCAGAGAAAAAATCATAGTAGTACTGGAAATTCAACAGGTTGTTACCATCAATGCTCCCGTTATGAAGGAATCCGAATTTTGCACTGAAATCAGTAAAGGGATTAACTGCTACTTTAAGATATCCTTTGAAAGTATTAAAAGCTTTATTAAGAACTTCACCGGTGTCTTCAACGAACTTTTTTGTAAAAATTTTCCTGTATGCATTATAAACGTCACTGGTAGTCTCAAGACTTGTTGCCGGAACGTCAAACCCTGGCAGCCTGATATCCGGTAAACTAAATATACCGGGGAATACTTCCCCTGAGCCTGATGCACCTGCTTTTGCGTTCAGGGTATTTATTATTGTTGTTGCATCGGTTATTGTAATGAGAAGAGGCCGGATATTGATAAAAACCTTTACTCCTTTATCATCACACGATAAAGGATCGCAGTTCTTTGCCTGCTCATCAAGTATTTCATAAAAAAGGAGACATACCTTATTGTTAAGGAATTCTTTGCTGAGGTTATGGTCGTTCGTATCTTCATGGTCTTTATCTATAAGTTCCCATAATGCATATTTTTGAACATTACCATTGACAAATACATCATATGTCCTGACTTTCAGAGCATCAAAATTCCTGTATTTCCTATAAATTACCGGGTCATCGCTGTTCTCAATGCCATGAGCAATCAGGTACCCATGTGACGTAACTCCCGTACCTTTGGTAATGGTTACGGTTTTACCGTCTCCCGATCTGGAAACTTTCAGCCCGCACACGATCCCTATTCCCACCAGGTTGGTCCGTGTCAGCCTTTCCTGTACATCCAGAAAATCGAACATGTGGTTCAGATGACTGGCAGTCAGGATCTGATCAGTCTGAAAATTCGGATAATTAAAATCTTTTTCGTCAGTTTTTACTGGTATCATGGCAGTTGATTTTTTTCATTTACAATTGAGTCTGGTCAAGAAGCACCGGGTTCTCATCATTACCGTCGATGCAATCGTGCAGAGTAGGAGAAGGATATATGCTTTTAAGTGTTTCGAATATACTGACCAGCTTTTCGAGCTTAAGGGATCTGGTTGATGATGTTGCACTTAACCATTCACAATAAGCTTCTTCAAAAGCCAGGAAGACATCATGTTTAACCCAGCAGATCTTGGCCATAACATGTGCGGGAAGTTCGTTCCGGATAGTCTTTTCAGCGAACTTTCTGAAGTTGAAATGTTTTGCAGGAAGTTCAGATTCACCGTCAAAAACAAATGTCACTTTATATGAATAAGGATCTTCTTCACCGCAGAAATCACAATTATTGTCAACACATACCGGTAACAGCGGATCACCTTTTACATGTGGACGTAAAAGTATATGCTCAACAATAATAAATCTTTCATCGCTCAGATTGAGCTTGCAGAAATCAACAATCCTGTCAATTGCGGCAGTTGCATCAGTTTGATTGTCAAATTTTTCTCCGGATATTGCAATACCAGGTACTCCCAGCTCAATGATGTATTTCCCCGAGGAAGGTTTAATCCTGTAATTTGACTTGCCGATAACCAGATTTAAAATACGTGACATATTCAGGTTAAGCTGCTTTACAATAATGTCACGGTCTTTATCTTCAGAAGTGTCTGCCAGTTTAAGCAATACTTTATCATCATTGTCGCGGAGCTTAAGTGACGATCTGTAATTACCATCTCCTGTTTTTGAGATCACAAAGTCAAAATAGTTCAGTGAGTTCTGTATTCCCAGCAGAGCGCTTATGCGGTTATGAATACCGCTCAGGTCCTTATTGAGACAAATATAATCTCCCACGGTATGATCAAAGCCCTGTGCTTTGTTTGCACTCTGCCACGGGAACTGTTTCAGGAATGCGATTTTTGAAGTAATGAGATTTTCCGATGCGATCTTTTTTTGAATCTTGTACGAATACAGAAGCAGAGCGTATTCAGAAAAGCTTTCGTTGAAACGGGACAAAAGCTGATCAAGAAATTTATTTCTGCGGTTCAGGAAGAGATCCCTGCTCTCAGTCATCTCAGTAAGACCGGCCGCATCAAAATCTCTGTAGAATTCAGTGGTAAAATCATTATAAAGATCGTTCTTCAGGAGATCAGCACCCAGAAAGACAGGGAAGTATGTCTGTTTTATACTGTTGTCAACAGAAAAGAGATGTTTCAGGTTAGCCAGCTGACCAAGATAGTTTACCAGGAGTTGTTCGAAAAATGTAAGATATGATTTCAGTTGTTTTGCCTGGGCTCTTCTCAGATCATCTGCCCGGGGGGGCAGACTTTCGTAACCGGTACCGTAGACGAGTGGAAGGGAATTCTGTACAGGTTTATAATCTTTCATCGGGTAGTATGTACCTTCAGGGATATCAAGGTCAAGGTCATGATCTTTCAGCTTTGGCATGGTGCTTCGGCTGCTTATAACCTTAATAGTGTCCAGCAGTTCGGATGTATCGGGAAGAAAAGGCAGTCCGTTCTTGAAAACAAGAAGCTTTGAACCCTCAATATATAACCTGGGTAAATGATTTTCTGAAACTTTAAGCTTCCAGGGATCGGGGCCGGCATTCTTCCCCTCCTTGTCGAATCTTATAAGTACAAAATTCCGCACGCTGATCACGCCGGGGATATCCATTATGATATTGATAATATCCGAAGAATAGAGAGTTCTGTTTAATACGTTCTTTTCCAGATCATTATCTTCAATAAATCCATGCAAAAGCTTAGGCCCGTCAAATATCTCATCAACAGTTTTTGATTCAAGCAATGCGGCCAGAGTTTTAAATTGTATTGTCGGATTGAAATATTCTTCAATCCGGTAATATATTTCGGCCAGCACCTCTTCGATATCTGCTTCAGGTGTCAGATCAATATCTGCACAGACCCCCACCTCTTCAATTTCAACCTCCTCAACACAGCAGAAATCTTCCGTGATGTTCCTGTGACTGTTCAATACTTTTAAAGCTTTCCCGACAGCTTCGTCAGCCAGCCGGGTCTTTAGCATATACCTGGCTGCGATACCCGACTCGGTTTTATCCTTCAGGATATCCCTGATATCCTGTAGAACCATCTCATACCTGATCTCGCTTTTAAGCAGTAAAAACCTGAAAGGCACATCCCTGAATGTCACTTTCCGTGTTTTGGCAATGCCGGGAGTGGTCAGGAACTCATCAAACGATATTTCAAAGCTTGCATACATGACACTTCTTAAAGCCGTTATCACTCTGCTTTCCTCGATATCGGCAGAATCATTCTTTTTATCTGATATAAGTTTTACTTCAACATTACTTACCCTGCTTTCAGGATGTCTGAAAAGTTCAAGGTTGGCATCTGTTTTCTGAAGCCTGTTAAGTTCCTGTCCCGATGGGAATCGTACCTCAAGGTACAGTGTTTCAGGATTACCATCTACGAGGTGGCTGTATGAAACTGACACCTTACCGGTATTCAGGTCACCATATTGTTCATCCCTGTCAAGCTCAAGAAGAACATTATATATACCTTTCGGAACCACCTCACTTATAAAGGCTTTGTTAATATCAGTTTTCTTAAAAGTCAGTTCGCTCTTTTTACAGTTCACATAAATATCGGGACCACAACTGCATTCATTACACTTTATCCAGGCATTCCGTATCTCCTCCAGGTCGATAAGTATCTTGCGGTAATCATTTGTAGTCCACGGTGCGGTGGTAAGTATTTCACGTGCAGAAAAAAATGCCTGTGTCTCCGGATTGAACATTCCGGGCTTTTCCTCTGCAATCAGGTCTTTTACGCTGAACGACGACCGGTATGAAAGATCAGTTATTGCATAGCATAATACTTCCAGGATGGTAATACCGGGATCATGAATATTGTAATCGGTCCATATCCTGCTTCCCAGTTGTTCAATGAGCTTCAGCCCTTCCCTTCTTAAAAAATAATAATCCTGGGATTGAGGCAGAAGATTGTCCTTTGAAATGGTAATATGGTCATTTCCATTCATTGTTGTCATTTGTTTTTGGGTTTGGCAGAATGTTAATGAAATGGCTGCTTGCCGGAGCGCTGACAAGAATGGACCTTGCAGTGGAGGCAATTATTTCTTCCATATCGCCACCCGCCTGTGAGGCGGATGAAGTGCCCTGATACATTTTAAGATCGAGAATAAAATCGACATAACTTCTCTCCTCGATAAAATTTATGATATCGCTCTTTGTGATCTTACCGCCGAACTCTATGTCAGAACCTGTCTTATACGCCCAGGGAGTAAGGAATTCCACAAGTTCCTGCTTCAGAAGTCCGGCATAGAAAGTGTTATTGCCCGATGCATCGCCGGTGAGGACAATATCGGCTTTGATCCTTACCTCCTCAAAGGCCGGATTCTCCACATACAGACTGACATTGCAGTTGCTGATCTTTTTGAGATAATCTCTTATCTCATTCAGTCGGCCACGGCTTGTATAGGGCCTGAGAGGATCAATGGCATTCTTCTGGCGGAGATCGGGAATGGTGATAATGGTAACATGCCCGGGAGCCAGTTCATTATAAACGGCAGGTATCACCTGCAGATCTAGTTTTGTATGATTCAGACATTTAACCTTATGAATATCGGGGAATGCCTCCAGTATCAGCTGTTCAAAATCGCGGATCGTTATCGCACGGTTCTTATGCCGTAACCGTTCACTCGCACGGGTATAAAAGCTTACCGGATCTTCCTTATATCTTCCTCCGAATGAGGAATATGGCTGTTCAACTTTCTTAACTGACACATCAGGCTCGGCAAACTTTTTTATGGTTTCGGGACCAAGAGGCTGCTTTAAAAAATCCTCTGAATTATTCCTGTCGCAAAAGGTTGCCCTTACAGCCTGGGCCCTCACATCAACAATCCTGCAAACCTGCCCGGGGAATTCTTTGATGCCGGCCTTTATCCAGTAATAACCTGACGGCAATATGGTGTTCCCGCTGGTAGCGTTGCCGGTAAACGGAAAGTTTATTGTGCCTGTCGAGATAAGCTGACGTGTGTTGTCGGCAATTTCATTTTTATCAAAGTCTATCCACCCGTCATTGCTCAGATAACTCCAGAATACATGCTCTGCCGGTTTGCTCTGAAGCGGATTTGTCGAACCATCAAGTAACTGAAAAAGTATGGAAACCCTTTGCTCCGGAACAACATCTTTCAGTCCTATATAAAATTCAGCTATGTTGTGAACCGGTATATTGTCTTCGCGGTGAATGAATTGCGGCATAAGGTTCACCATGTTAAGGGGAACATTGCTGCTGTCAATCCTCTCATAGCCAAATGGATAGATGTGTATGAAACTGGAAGGATTTTCCCCGGGTGATGAAAACCTTATCGTGGTTTCGGCCTCATAACTTAAGAAAACCGATTGTATCTTAGGTATGTAAGGTTTTACCGGCTGGGTTTTCACCGTCCTGTCGGCCTGAGGTGTCTTATTGGCAAGTTCTATCAGGAAGATCTGCAGATCAGAAAAATATTTATCTAACTGAAAATCGGAGTTGAGTTCAAGTCTGAAAAATCCCCGCTGACTTGAAATGCCATACTGAATGTAATCATCCCTGTAATCGGTTATGCATTCATCAGGTATTGTGGCTTTAAATGAAGGCAGATAGGTATCGGGGATCATAATCGAATTCTTACCCCAGAATAGTTCTACTTCACCCCGTTCAGCCGAGTGATGCTCTTTATTCAGAAGACTGTACTGGTCCCAGTTCGTCCATATTCCGTTGTTCAGAAATTTCAGCTGTGCAGTCGGAAAGAAAATGTCGGTCAGATTATAATCCATATCCTGTATTGTCTGATCCATCTCAGCCCATTTTACCGACAGGGTCATCTTAGCCCCTTTCTTGCTGAAAACCTCCTTATTACCAATCACCAGCCCGGTACCGGCCTTTGGATTCTGACCAAAAGGAATGAACGGTTTTGAAGGATCGACAGTTCCCGAATCAGTGGATACAAACAATTCTTTAAGGCCCTTCTGGTTGTATTTATTCAGATCACCAACAGTTACTTTCAGGTCGACATGAGTTATGAGCATATCCTTCAGTGTGTCATACTGGTTCTTCCCGCTAATGTTCTTTAAAATGAACTTAACAACCGGTGTATCGATATTATTAAACTGATCGAGATGCACCTTTTTAACATATGCTGTAACAGGAGGGTCGGAAGGATTGATATTTATGGTAATGGTGGCTCGGGTTGATGTTGCTGCTACAGATATATCGCTCTTTTCAAGCCATTTCTTCTCCGTGGTGAGTAAACAAAGGAACTCTGTATCTGACAGGGACCGGAGTGAACTGCCATGAATGGTAATTGTGATCTTCCTTGTACCTTCCTTTAGGAAGAGGTAATGTGATGCCAGGGCGAATCCCACATTAGCTCCGGGCATATTGATGTCCGATAATATTCCTTCCGAAAATATCCTGTTTGCAAACGGGTGCCAGTCACCCGATAAGCTGGTAAGTTTGGCACCCGCACCGTCTGCAGAGTTTGCTTCCGGTGAAGCGAATAACATTCCCCTGAACGGATTGCTGCCTTCAGTTGATGTTTCCTTATAGAAAGAGCACAACCTGCCGACTGCCGATCTGTTTATGATTATATCCTCATCGGTATTGTAAAAAATCTCTTTCCCCTCATTGTCTTTTCCTGCCCTGAATGCGGTTCCCTTTTTGATCAGATGTTCATTTACGGTTCGGGCAGGTTCAAAGATCAGAAACACATGGTTTGGCTCACTTTTTTTCTCAGCCAGCCTCAGAATCTCTTTATAATAAAAATCAAGATGACGCCTGGTATAAGTGTTCAGTCCGTTTTGAGCCAGCCTGAAAAGATGCAGGAATGAAAGGTAAAGCGCATAATGAGGTTCATGATTATTATGTCCGGTTATGGTCTTTATCAGCTGTGACTCTGCATCACTCACAATTCTGGCATAAACAGAGAGATATTCTGAAAATACGGAGGAAAAAAGATTATGGCTGGCAGCATGGTTGAGCAATTTCCAGAGGTCCGGATCATTTACTACAGGAAGAGGATGGTCATAGATCTTTTCATCAACAGGGATCTCATCGTAGAAGTCGTTATAGTTTACAGCAGTTAATGGCCTGTAGATCCATCTTTCAGATAATTTTCTGACAAGCGACACGGCCTCTGATACTTTGACCTGTTTAAATCCGAGTATGGTCCAGTCACTGATTTCACTGTCAGAAATGAGAGGCGGTGTATAGAAAGCCTCAGCAGCTTTGTAATAGCCTATAAACCGTTTTAATACCCGGGCCAGTTTTGTAAGGATCAGGTTTGATATGGTGCGCTTAAGAGTTATGTCATCGGGAATTATCTCTGTGAAATAATCCATTCTGCTGCTAAGCGAAAATATTGCGCTGAAAAGAAGCCCGAAATGCCTTCGCAGTTCAGGTGCGTTTCCCTGAAGTTCCTTAGATGAGATTGAATCAATCAATAAACGGATCCTGTCCTTATAGTCATTGACATCCTGGATGGCAATAAGAGCGAGTACAGCCGAAACGTCGGTGTTAAAAAATGGTTGCCAGTCGCCATCCTCTTTATTGCCTGTGTTATAGAATTTTATATGAGATGCCAGGTCTCTTGCATAAACAAGCCATTCTTTGAAGCCTTTCCCGTCAGGCAGAATGAATTTCCCGTCAAGTTCCCGGAGGATACGCTGACTCTGGTTTATACCGCTGCGAATCAGGGGATTTTTATTTTTTGAACAATCTGCCATTTAGATACAATTCTCAGATTTTTAATAATGATGATAATTCTGTCCCTTCCTGCCGCCAGAACGGATATACGAAGTTAAAACGGCTGTTGGTCGCGCTGATGATATAATCGATTTCTATCAGGATCACTCCTTCGGGGATTCCGGTTGTATTGATCTCTATCTTTTCAATCTCAATCCTGGCCTCATAGAACAAAATAGCCTTCGTTATTTTGCTTTTGAGATAAGTTATCACTGATGTATCGAGAGTTTCAAATACCATATCCTCCAGATTACAGCCATAGCTCATATCCATGACGCGTTCACCCACTATTGTCGACAATAGTATTGAAAGACTGTTATTAATATCCTCAGCCTCCTCAGTCATAATTACGGTTTTGGACACAGGGTCGAACTGAGGGGGGAAACTCCAGCCTCTACCCAGGAAATTCCTGTCATCTGATGATTCATCCATAATTTCAACCTCCTATATTAACAGTGGGGGCTCCGGCGATAATAACTCCTCCGTGTGCAGTGCTGTCACCCATACGGGCGGCCGGTTTTCCTCCTATCATCACAGTTGCCGATCCCTTGACTATTGAATCCGGAGGACCGGTGCAGGTACACATATCACCTACGGTAGCAGCCGGCATACCGGCGATCATCACAGTTGGCGTTCCCGGGGGCAGAACAGGCCCTCCGACATGTGGCACAGGTCCCGGCAATACCATCGGGCATGTGTGCATATCTCCGACTCTGGCTGCAGATGCCATATTGCAATCCGGATTTATGTATCAGTTAATATTCACAACAGATCCTTTCACGCTGGTATTACCGCCTGAAGCATATTCCGCACCGGCCTCTCCTTTCACTTTTATCTGCGCGCTGGCTTTGATCTCGGCATTCAGACCTTCAGCTTTCAGGTCATTTGAAGCTTTCAGCGACATGTTTTTTGCACTCTCCACCGATATCCCGTCATTGTTCATGACTATTTTATTTCCATTCTGATCGGTCAGTGTTATGCCTTTGTCCTCATCAGAGATTACGATCTTATTACCACCCGGTGTTTCCATTGTTATCACTTTCTTCTCATCATCGAACATCAACTTAATCTTTTCCCGGGATACATACCCTTTCAGGTGATTGGTATCTTTCGCCTGTGTATGAGCCGGCAGCTTGCTGCTGTTCAGCATACCAAGCACCACAGCATGCCTCGGGTCCTCATCAATGAAGCCGACAATGACTTCATCGCCTATCTCGGGACGGAAAAAGAGACCACGTTCTTTTCCGGCATCGGGAGAAGCAACACGGCACCAGATACCTTCTTCACTTTTATGGATAACCGGTAGCCGGACCTTAATACGGTCCTCTCCATCGGGATCATCTTCCAGCCTGGTCACTATTCCGGTCTGTAATCCGCGGATCGCAGGGAGCATTCCACCCGCCAGGGGCTGCTGTACATTAAAAGTCTCTGCAAACCGCTCGCTGCTGGTGCCAAACTGTATATTGGTGGTCCAGTTACCATTCTCGATCTGATGTCTTATCCCGGACACTATAAGCCTGCCTTCAAAACGTGTTCCCACACCGTTAAGCTGCAGTATCTTACCCGGTTTGATCTTTGCATAACCTTCAACCTTTACTCTTCCCCTTATTTTTGCCAGGCGGTTTTTCTGAAGACGCGCATCAGCCCATTGCTGTAATTCCGCCTCGGTAATCCTGCCGCTGTGTATCATCACAGGAGAACCGGGTGAAGAAGCAATTTTGAGATCATCGGGAGAGAGGTTACCAGCAGCGGGAACAGGGGGTTCAGATCCTTCAACGGTATCAATCAGTTCCTGATCGGTATAGTTCCAGGCGGCTGCTTTTACTCCCGGCAGCTGAAGCCTGGCATCAATTTCAGCGTCAAGGTCAAGTACTGTTGATCCGTATTGCACCGTGAGTTCCGGGGTTGCACTTACATCAGGCTTTTTAATTGTTATTTTCCCGTCGTCGGCAATCACAAGCTTTCCATTGACATCGGCACGGCATAACATGAAATCCCAGTCGGTGCTGTTGTACTGGACCAGTTCCCTGTGCTGAAGAGTGGTTGCTTCAACATCCGCTGTCAGACCATAGTCGTTGATTATTTCTTCAAAGATCTCGCTGTCCTTTTTGTCATTGAAATACTTACTCTTAGGAGCGATAGTCATCTTCATCGCCTCATCACGGCATTCCACCATTAATACAGAATTGCTTTTCCTTACTTTTATGTTCTGCTTAACAACCATACCTTTGAAAATGGTCTCTTCATTACTTACCCATCCCGCTTTTATCTCAATCTTCCTGCCGGGCTTGAAATCATCGGAGTTACTTATTTCAAAGGTTTCGGTTGCAACATCACCGTCAATCAGAATTATTGTTGCCGATGGAATACGATTAACCTCCTTATATACCACAATGCTCAGCACATGCCAGGCTGATGGCACAGCGCTGCCATCACTCAGTATTGTGAATGTGCAGACCGATTTAGGCTGGTCCGACGGTATGATACGTTCATTACTCATTTTTAGCAAATGCCGGGAAAAATATCTCTGTGCCCTCCTTTATGTTCCTGAAGTCTGAAATATGATTGGCACGTGCGACCTGTATATAGTATTTCGGATCACCGTAAATAATGTTGCACAACCAGGGCAATGACTCTCCCTTTCTTATTATTCTCCTGTGTGTAAGGTCGGGTGAGCTTTTCCGCTCCTCCGCGGTACGCTCCTTCTCTTCAATGCTTTTCTTGATTGTCACTTTTACAGTGGCACGGATCGGGGAACCATCAGGATTGAAAAGTTTATAATTAATGGTCATACCCGTGATGCGGCCTTTAAAGTCGAGTGTGCCCCAGATCAGATGAATATGACGCGGTTCATGCACCTTACCATCCAGCTTGAAAGCCAGATCCTGAAGTTTTTTCAGATCGTCTGCTATCCCTGCCTTCTTTGGTTTCCCGTCAATTATTCCGGTATTGTCAAATAAAAACTCGAATGTGAACTCCTCGGGCTGCTTAAAAGAGAACTTCTGTTGCTTGCCGCTGGTACCCTGCCCCTGACCTCCTTTTGTTTCCATCTTCAGATCGATGGTGTAATTTTCAGGATTGACCATGGCATAGAATTCCCCTGCAAAGTCCTTATCCTCCATTTTTGCGGAATTATATGACCTGATCCACATTTTCTTTATTTCACCCCTGTCTTCCATCATCGTTCTTTTTTGTCATTCAGTATCTTCATGATCTGTTCCACACATTCATCCACAATATTTTCAGCGGAACCCTGATCATCAGGATTCTGTGTCTGTGCTCCCGGACTTTTCTGATCTCCCGGCTGATTTACTGACACACTGATATTCAACTCTGTAATCTGAACCGGCATTATAATCGCTGTTATTCCACCGTAAAATAGCTATAGCATAACTCAAGGGTTTCAACCACAATGGAGTTCTCCCCGGCATTAAAATCACTAACGTTCCATTTGCGCGGCCAGGCATTATTTACCTTCCAGGTCCTTAAAGGCTGATGTTCAGGATTAAGAAGAATTACGATAACCTGAACAGGTGTGATCTCCCTGTCGAATAAGGCTTTTTTGCACCATCCGATCACTTCCGAATCGGTCAGCATGCCGCGCTTCAGCACAAGGTCGGAAAACTTTGAACGGACCGGCAGCTTATGTTCAAAATGATTCTGTCCGCCTTCTTTTATTGATTCGGTCTCATATTCAATATTCAGGCCTGAAACTGACTGGAAGCGTGTGTCATTATCATTCCCTATTCCCTGAAATTCGACTTTAAAGTGAAATCCCAGAGGAGGATAATAACCGCCTGCCGAAGGTAATTTGCTGTCAGCCATAGTTTGCAGTTTTTACCTGTAGGATCTTTATGCGAAAGCCACTATTTCACTATACTGAGGCCTTCGTGAGCGATTTCTATGCTTTCGATTGCCACCTCGTTGCCATCGGCTTTAAGGTCACTGGCCTGAACTTTCAGCGGGAAGGCATTGACTGCCCTCCAGGTAACTACCGGTTCGTGTTTTTCATTAAGCAGTTTGATCACTATATCCCTGCGTTCCACAGTATTGAGATTTATGGTGTTGATCCAGGTATAGAAATCAGTATCTCCTTCAAAAGTGCCCCGCTTAAGAGTAATGTTACTGTACTTGTGTAAGCCGGGCATCTTGACCTTGGAATATGTCTTGCTTGAACCTTCACGGTATTCTATCGCTTCAACCTGCATGTCGAGCCCTGTTACTTCGGTAAATCCGATCTTGTTGCCACCCCATTCTACCATGAAATGGAATTTCGGAAGAGGATAATTTGCCATTATTTTATAATTTAATATTTGAAAATTATTTTACTCTGATATACAAATAACTAGGACTCGGCCATTTTATGGGAGAAACGTATGATAATAAATTCAGCCGGACGAACAGCGGCCATGCCTATTTCTATTATCATCCTTCCTTCCAGGATATCAATCGGATTCATTGTCTTACCCAATCCGACTGCCACATAAAAAGCATGTTCGGGTTTTGCGCCCTGTAAGGCTCCCTGACGCCATATTATATGAAGAAAGTTTTCGATCATAGCCTGTACTTTCACCCATGTGTTGGCATCATTAGGCTCGAATACAAATTGTTCGGTTGCCTTTTTGACCGATTCCTCGACCATGATAAACAATCTGCGGACCGGCACATAACGCCATTCGTTATCATTACCTGCAAGTGTACGGGCACCATAAACAAGTGTTCCCTTGCCGAAGAAAGTCCTTATGGCATTTATTGATTTGCCGGCATTCACATCAACATTCAGTGCATCAAGCTCCGATTTGGTAAAAGTTACCGTAGGCTCAATCACATTTGCCAGGCTCACATTGGCAGGAGCTTTCCACACCCCGCGCGTACGGTCGACCATTGCATATATTCCGGCAATGGCTCCGCTCGGAGGTATTGAGGCTGAGTAAGTGCTTACCCCCTTAAGGATATTTTTATACAGCGGGAATGCAAGTGATAAAGCGGTATCGGCATCTCTGGCATTGGAAGCTGCTGCATTGACGATGAGCGAGAGGTATGCCCTGCTCAGCGTATCGAAAATGTTATTCAGGGCATTCAGGGCCAACTCCAGGTTTTCTTCATCCGTTGCAGCGGTCAGCAAGCCAGAAGCTGCGGTTCCTGCAACAAAGCCTGCTCCCCATATTCCATCTGTAAAATCGGCAGCTTTCGCCTGCGTGGTATAACCTGCCCCAAATTTAGCCTTAAGGTCCTTGTCGAGGCCGATTATTTTCTTTGCTTCAGTTGAAAACGTTGATATATTAGCAGTAACTGAATTTTTAAGAGCTGTATTTGTCAGCTCTGCTGCATTGCCTGTTTTAAGATAATCATCTGTTTTCCAAATAATCGACAGCACATAAGTCAGTACTGCCTGCAGATTTCCGGTGGTCTTGCCTGCATTATAAGTGGCAACCACTGAATTGTATTTATCCCTGAGATTGGCTGACGGACTTGCAAGAGTATCAGTTCCCGAGATGATTTTTGTTTTATCGGCATAGGCCTTCTCCAGTTCATCTATCTGGGTCTGAATAGCCGGATCACCTGTCAATCCTTTAAGGGTAACAGATGCACCGTTTTTCTTTATCACATCCTTTATGTCGGGGAAAGTGACCTTTTTGGGCAGATTGGTCTTTAACCAGGGAGTATAGGCTATCCCATAGCTAAGGAAGCTGGTACCAATGTTTGACCGGAAGGTTGCTCCTTTCGGGTCATCCTCTTTCAGATCAAATACTGTGACACGGTCGAGCCTGCTTTCGTCGCCGCAATGGTTAAGAGCATGTGTCTGAACGGCAGCCAGATCTGAAGTTCCAAGTGTCACAGCATCAGGAAACAGCAGAATTGTCGGGTCATCCTCCTTTAAAAGTGTATCTATGCCCGCTGTAAAATCGCCTGCCGTAACTGCTGCCGGGTATTTCCCTATACTTACTATGAAACAATCGCCGCCCCCGTTTGCAAAGAACAGCCTCAGACTGTCATACATATAATAATCGGAAGTGATCTTTGCTGATTTGAAATTATTGCTCTCATCTATGGCAACCTCGCTCACCTTTAAAGCGGGGCCGTTCCCATAATAATATGAAAATTCAACCAGCGATCCGATGCGTCTCGGTTTTTTGATGAGATCATCCGGTGCAAGATCCTCTGCCTTTTCCGTATAACCGATAAAGGCAGGAATTGCAGTTTCTACCTGAGCTACCGAAGGAGGAAACTTCGATATCTCTTCTATAAAAACACCAGGTGTTTTGTAAACAGTTGCCATAAATTTCGGATTTAAATTTTTTAGGAATTAACGGATATTTCTGTGGTGAAAATTTCATCACGCTTATTTAAAAGCCTGTCGGCCATAGGATTAGGCAATGGCGAGGCTATAACCAGGTTACCTGAATCAGCGCTGAAGGTCTTCCTTGGAGTATCGCTGAAAGGGATGGGCGTCTCCGAAATAAAAAATCTCGGTCCGTCAGGTTTGAATTTAAACTCACCTGCAGAGTCCTTAATATTATCTATAACTGTCGTTCTGGTCCTGTACCTCCAGAAGACCCTCCTGCTGGCAAAATGAATGGTATATTTTATGTTCTTCAATGTACCGTCGGGCATGACAAGTGACCGCGGATCAGATGGAGGCAGATTAAATATCTCAAGAAAAAAAGGTGAATCCGAATCAATGCCCGAGGAAACCATATAAACAAAATTGACTTCATTTTCCACCCTGATCCTGTATAATCCTGAGGACAGGGAGCGCATATCTACCTGCACCATGTCATGGGGGCTGTCGAAGCGGACAATATCGTGGTAAACCTCATTGCTGTAAGTACCTGAGGAAAAATTACAAGCATATACATTCACATTATGAACTGTCCTTTTGACTGCAGCCTTAAAATTAAATACCGGTCCGGTTTTTTTGATCTCAAAACTTTCATCTGCATCGACAGCAATAGTATCTCTTTCACTTACAAGCTGAGTATCACCATGTTTAACCCAGTATTCCTTTGAACCGGTATCGGTATCATCAGGAGCCTGGATGTTATTATTTATTTTAATTGATTCATATACACTCCTGTCGGAACCCAGGCAAAATTCTCCCGGTTTATAAGTAATAACCGGGGAGTAGTTCTCTATTGCGGATGAAAGGTAGTTCACACCGCCTGAGACATTATTATGCAGATTGTGAAAATGCAGGCTCTTTATACGGGATTCCCGGAACGGGAGATTTGAGAAGTTTATGTAATTCGGAGTCTGCGGCTGAAGAAAAAATGAAAATCCGGTAAAAAAATCAGGTAACCTGAGTGGTTTCATATCTTTATCCACTCTTGTAACCACAAGCAATTGATTATGAACCTTAATTATCCTGAAGCCTCCGGAACCGATAAGTTTTTCCGTTTCCGGCAGCGGTAAAAAAGAGATCTCCTTCCATTTACCCGAACTGAAATAATCGTTAAGAATTGCGACCGAAAATAATATTCCGTATCTTACATTCATCAGCGTCCTGCCCTTGTTTCAGTTATTATCGTTTCAATCAGTCTGCCTTCTGCGGCAGCAGCTTCTTCATCCTCTATCTTCAGTTGTCTCAGCTTATACATTACGGAAGGAAGGTACTTGCCACCCAGTGTGCTCCAGATATGGTTGATCTGTTCAAAATTAAGTGAGAACAGATCGGCGCTTATCTGTGATATCCTGCTATCGAGCCCGGGGTGTGTAACCGGCGTAAAACAGTTTTGTGACTGAAAAAACTGCATAATGAAATTTATAGCTTTCAGACTGTCACTGTAATTTCCCAGATTGGCAGCTATAAGGATATAAAGATTGACAAACAATGGCGGGTTCTTGTAAATAACCGCCGTTTCTGTCTTTGTGTAATTTTCGCTGATCTTTGCAACTTTGTCTTCCTCAATATTGATCAATGAAAGGAAGATCTTATTAACAGGATCTTTACCTGACTCTCCTTCAAATGCTTTTATTATATTACCAACCAGGAGCCTGGGATCGGTTGTGGGACCCATTTTCTGATTCAGGAACTTGTTGAGTTCGGTGGCAAGGAAGTTCAGCGTTTCACTAATCATACGGGAAGTATTTAACAAACCAGATCCAATTCAGAAAACTCGCCTTATTAATAACATTTACCGGGTAAAAAAAGTTCAGTTGTTTTTTAAAAAAACAGGTTCTGCTATAACAGACTGTTCAGGCAACCGAAGTAGCAGATTTTCAATTTCATGGCGAACTGTATTAGGTTTAATTCAACGCTTATCCCTGGAATTTCTGAAATCTGGTACTTTGGAAGAAGGTTTTTTATTCTATTGTTAAAGTTACGAAATACGAAACCCCAAGTCAAATAAAAATTCTCCGGGCGGACTATAATTCCTTAACGCAGCTGACAGTATTTCCCGACAAGTGACGCTCTGCAAAATTAATTCTGCATTTATTTGTAACACCCTGATCATAAATGATAAAATAATCAGAAAATTGGTTTTTACCGCACTAACGCCAATAATTTGTAAATTGCCATGAGGAGTGAGAGCAATACTCTGTAACTCCTGAACCCCTAAACTTTGAAACTCCGTGAAAAACTGAACATTAAAACCCTGTAATTAACCATGAGAGAGAAATACAAACTAAGAATCGGCCTTTTCGGGATCGGACTTGATACCTACTGGCCCCAGTTCAAAGGATTGAAGGAACGCCTCGAAGCATATCTGGAAGAAGTCTGCGGAAAACTGAAAAACTTCAATGCTTATATTGTCAGTCTCGGACTGATCGATAATCCGGTCAGCGCCCTGGAGGCAGGACATAAATTCAGAAGAGAGGATGTTGATATAATATTCTTATATGTTACCACCTATGCTCTTTCCTCCACGGTACTCCCGGTAGTCCGGAGAGCCAAGGTACCTGTGATTATTCTTAATCTTGCTCCGGAGAAAGCCATAGATTATCAAATCTTTAATAATTTGAATAACCGGACCGCAATGACCGGGGAATGGCTTGCAAATGTCTCTGCCTGTCCGGTTCCCGAAATAGCGAATGTCTTCATGAGAGCAGGTATCAGATTTCACCAGATAACCGGCGTTCTTCATGGTGACGAGGAGGTATGGAAAGAGGTTAGTGAATGGGTTGAGGCAGCAAATGTTGCCAATATACTGGCACATAACCGGCTTGGTTTAATGGGTCATTATTATGGCGGAATGCTCGATGTTTACACGGACCTTACCCTCCAGCTGACCTCCTTCGGCGGTCACATTGAAATGCTTGAAGTCGATGAACTCTCATGTCTCAGAAGAAAAATTTCCGAACAGGAAATCGCCGACCGTCTTGAACTGTTTTACATGGAATTCGATATTGATGACGGTTGTGCCGCATCTGACCTCAGACAGGCTGCAATAACATCAGTTGCCCTGGAAAAAATGATTGAAAAACATGATCTGGGTTCACTGGCATATTTCTACAGCGGCACGGGAATACAGGAAAATGAAGATTCAATAAGTACAATCATACTTGCCAATTCATTGCTCACATCAAAGGGAATACCGGTAGCAGGCGAATATGAGGTCAGGAATGTCCAGGCCATGAAAATAATGGACAGTTTTGGCGCGGGAGGATCATTCACGGAATATTATGCACTCGATTTTAATGATGACGTGGTACTGATGGGACATGATGGCCCCGGACATCTGGCAATTGCCGAAGGAAAAACAAAAGTCAGGCCTCTTGAAGTATATCATGGGAAAACAGGTAAGGGTCTTTCAGTTGAAATGTCTGTCAGGCACGGACCGGTAACACTTCTTTCTGTAGTACAGAAGCCTGATGGAAAGCTTCTTCTGCTGGTGGCTGAAGGCGAGTCAGTCCCGGGCCCGATTCTTGAAATTGGCAATACCAACAGCCGGTACAGATTCCCGGGCGGGATGAAAAATTTCGTCAACGCCTGGAACAGCCATGGCCCGGCACATCATTGTGCAGCCGGTGTCGGACATATCGGCCGGAAAATAGAAAAACTCGGCGAATTACTTGAAATGGAAGTTATAAAAATCTGTTAATAAAATTATCAGGATCATGAAAACGGGAAACATCTTTTTCTTATTACTAATTATTATAACGGCTGGCCTGATCAAAGGGTGTAAACAACCAGCCGCGACCAGAGCGGGAATCAATGATTTCGATACAATCGCCGCTATCTTTAAATCACCACCCGCGGAATTTACAACCTCTCCTTTCTTCGTATGGAATTACAGGATCACAAAAGAGGAGATTGACAGATTCATGACCGATTTCAGTAACTCGGGAAGCAGTCAGGTATTTATTCATCCGCGTCCGGGGCTCATTACCGAATACCTGTCGGAAGAATGGCTCGATCTGGTTGAATATACCGTGAAAAAAGGCAGAGACCTCGGGATGAAAGTCTGGCTCTATGATGAAAATTCATACCCGAGCGGATTTGCAGGTGGCCATGTTCCTGACCGGATGCCCGAATCCTATAACCAGGGACAGGGATTGCTTATGAAAGAATTTGATATCCTGCCAGATACAGCGGATAAGTTTTTCCTGTGCCTTAAAGAAGAAGATGGAAAATATATTGGTATCACTTCAGGTCTTGAAAATAACAGGGGGAAAAGCGGAAAATATCTTCTTTTCCATAAAACATATTACAGCAGGAGCGGCTGGTTTGGAGATTTCTCGTATGTTGACCTGTTATGCCCGGGTGTGACACAAAAATTCCTGGAAATTACAATGGATACCTATGAACGAAGAATCGGGTATGATTTCGGCAAAACTGTTCCCGGCGTTTTTACCGATGAACCGGAAATCAGTTCCCCGGGAGGTATCCGATGGACGCCGGATCTTTTTGAAACTTTTCAGAAAACCTGGGGATATGATCTGAAGACTAATCTTCCATCACTGTTCAGGGAAACCGGGAACTGGAAAAAAGTAAGACATAATTATACCAAAACCCTGCTTCAGATGTTCATCGACAGATGGGCCAAACCATATTATAATTATTGTGAAGAAAAAGGTCTGATATTCACCGGTCATTACTGGGAACACTTATGGCCGGCCATGAATCATGGCGGAGATAATATGGCAATGTATGCCTGGTTTCAGATGCCGGGGATAGATATGCTTTTCAATCAGTTCAACGACTCTTCAGCAAGAGCCCAGTTCGGGAACATCAGGTCAGTTAAGGAGCTGGCCAGTGCAGCAAACCAGACAGGGCGCCAAAGAAAACTGAGTGAAACCTATGGCGGCGGTGGCTGGGAACTGACCTTTACCGACATGAAACGCCTTGGCGACTGGGAATATGCACTGGGTGTTAATTTTATGAATCAGCATCTCTCCCACTACAGCCTTGCCGGAGCAAGAAAATATGACTACCCTCCCACATTCTCATATCATGAACCCTGGTGGGGTAATTACAAGTATATCAATGATCATTATGCAAGGCTTTCAATGACACTTTCAGCAGGAAAGCAGATAAACAGTATCCTGATCATCGAACCTACTACATCGGCATGGCTCTATGATTCCTACACCGCGAGGAATCCTCAATGCAATACAATAGGGCAATCTTTCCAGGATTTTATAAGCATCCTCGAAAAAAGCCAGGTTGAATATGACCTGGGATCAGAACAGATAATCAAGGATCTGGGATCAGTCAAAGGCAGAAAACTGGTAGTGGGACAGTGCAGTTATAAAACAGTGGTATTACCCCCTCTGACGGAGAATATTGATCTTTCAACCTTTAAGCTCCTGCAGAAATTCGTTGCCCGGGGAGGAAGGCTGATTGTATTTTCCACCCCTTCACTGGTTGACGGAAACGCTGATGAAAGCCTGAAAAGCTTTTTTGAAAAATATGCAGACAGGATCAGTCATGAGGAAAATCTGACAGCAGACCTTATTACAAAGTATTTTAAAGATCAGGAAACAAATTTTACGGGCGTATCCGGAGGCAGTCTGTATCACCACAGGAGAGTCCTTGCCGACGGACAAATCCTGTTCCTGGTCAATTCCAGCCTTGATGAAAATGTCATTGGTTCGGTAAGCACCGATGGTGCTGATGCCATAGAAATGAATACCCTCACGGGTGAAATATACGGATATCCTAACAAGTCCGAAGGAAATTCAGTCAGCATTACATTTAACCTCCCTCCCGCGGGAAGTCTTCTTCTGTATATTCCGAAAAACAGGAAAACAGACTATGACATGCCGGAAGTTCCTGAAGAATTCACCCGGGTGCCGGGAGCATCATCCATGAAGATCAGAAGGGATTATGACAATGCCATCGCGATTCCATTCTGCGATCTGCTCCTGGATGGGAAACTGAGCAGGGATCTCCATAATTATACTGCAGCCGACATGGTTTATAAACACTATGGTTTCAAAGACGGGAATCCCTGGAATCATGCTGTTCAGTTTAAAACAAATATCACCGGCCGCGATAAATTTGACGCGAATTCAGGCTTTACTGCAGAATATCATTTCAACATAAAAGGGAAGTTTGACTATTCTTCCTTCAGGGCAGTTATTGAAAGACCATATCTGTGGAAAGTTTATATCAACGGAACCGGAATTGAGCCGGAGGAGAATGAATGGTGGCTGGACCGGGAGTTTGCCGTTTTTGATATAAGCAGTTATCTGATACAGGGGAATAATACAATAACCCTGAAAACCGCTCCGGTGAAGGTTTATGCCGAGATTGAACCGGTTTATATTACAGGTGATTTTTCGGTAAGCCCCGCGTCAAAAGGATGGCTGATTGAAGCGCCGTCAGGAAGCTTAAGGTCCGGAAGCTGGAAAGATCAGGGAATGCCGTTCTATTCATGGACAGTCACATACAGCAGGGATTTTAATGTTGAACAGCAGAATTCCATTTACAGGGTTCAGCTTAATGACTGGAAAGGGACGATAGCTGAAGTATCGGTCAACGGGAAATGGGCCGGTGTCATTGCTTTTCCTCCCTATAACCTGAATGTAACGAAACTTATTCAGCCAGGAACAAATACCATTGATGTAAAAGTCACCGGAAGTCTTAAGAATCTGATGGGCCCCCATTTCAACGATCCTGCTCCCGGCATGACCGGCCCCGGCCACTGGCGCAATGTAAAAAATTATCCGGACGGCAGGGATTACCAGCTCCTTGATTATGGACTAATGGAGGATTTTGAATTGTTGAAGATAAAAACTTACTTGTAAACCGTCACAATGATTTCCTTTAAAAATGCGTTGAATCAAAAGAAAATCTATCTTTGAAAACAGATTGTCTGAAATTGATGTTGCGACAGTTAATTCATTAAAAACCACATGAGATGAGAAAGATCAGCTATGCTGCACTGCCGGTATTAATTGCAATGCTGGCCGCTTCCTGTGCACCTGTTTACAGATGCGGGGAGCCGAGACCTGCAAAGACCCCCCTTACCTGGAGTAAAAACCTGAGGGACGTGGTACGGGAAAGAGATATAGTTTGTGCCGAACTGGAACTTAAGGAGGCCGAGAATGCCGGACTGACAAGCAGCCTGGCCGAAATGACGAAAATGCATAATGAGGTACGGAACCAGTATAACGACCAGCTGGCAGCCAACAGGGAATTGCAGGAAAAATACAATACTCTTATCGATAACAGCCTGTCCCGGACCGAACAGCTTAACCAGGCACTGATGGCAAAGTCAGCCGAGCTCGACAGGAAGGAAAGGCTGCTTTCCGAAAGGGAGGAAACACTCCGGGAGATGCAGAAAATCATTGCCAGGCAGGATTCTATCACAAAAAGGCTTAACAGTATCCTGCACAATGCCCTGCTCGGATTTAATCCGGATGAACTATCCCTGGAAATAAAGAACGGGAAAGTGTATGTTTCCATGTCTGACAAGCTCCTGTTCAGATCCGGCAGCGCCGCGGTCGAGTCAAAGGGACGTGAAGCCCTGAAAGTCCTGGCAGATGTTCTCGGGAAGAATACGGATATTGATATACTTGTTGAAGGACATACGGATAATGTGCCCATTAAAACTGCTGTTTACAAGGATAACTGGGATCTGAGTGTTGCAAGGGCAACGTCCATTGTCAGGATATTGTCTGAAGACTACAGGATTGAACCCACACGCCTTACGGCTTCAGGCAAGGGTGAATTTTTTCCGAAGGCAGATAATGCCACAGCTGAAGGCAGGGCCAGGAACAGGCGTACCGAAATAGTTCTTTCTCCCAAACTTGAAGAGATCATGCAGCTGCTGACAAACTAAAATTTTTCCCTGTCGTTTCCATTTTATAAAAATATAATTATCTTTGCCCCGCTAAAACAGAACCGCAGAAGAAAATGGCATATCACAAATCAGCGAAAAAAAGGATAAGGCAGACAGAAACCAGGAATGCCAGAAACAGGTATTATGCAAAAACAATGCGTAATGCACTGAAAACCATACGTACTTCCACAGACAAAACCGAGGCTTCGGAGTTACTGCCAAAAATGAATTCTATGCTCGACAAGCTGGCCAAAAAGAATGTCATTCACCACAGCAAGGCAGCAAACCTCAAATCTTCTGTCGCAAAACATGTAAACAGCCTGAAATAAAATCAGACAAATATTTCCCGGGCCGTCAGTATTGACGGCCTTTTTTATTTCCGCCGTAATTTCCTATATTGCATAAGGAATAAAAATTATCGCTGTATGTCGCTAAAAATTACTGACTGGGCTGCCGAGGACAGACCCAGGGAAAAGCTTATTCACAAAGGTACTTCCAGTTTAAGCAATGCCGAATTATTGGGTATTCTGATAAGCTCGGGCACAAGGGACAAATCTGCTGTCGATCTGGGCAGGGAACTCCTCAGCATGGCAAAAAACAATCTGAACAATCTGGGGAAACTAACAATTTCAGATTTTACAAAGCTTAATGGTATCGGTCCTGCAAGAGCTGTAACCATTGCTGCCGCACTTGAACTGGGAAGAAGAAGAAAACTGGCGGAGGCAGAGAGCTTTGTCCTTATAAAATCTTCAAAGGATGTGGCGGATATCTTCCAGCCGATACTGTCTGATCTTGCCCATGAGGAATTCTGGATACTGTACCTTAACAGATCAAACAAGGTGATCAGCAGAATGAAACTCAGCCAGGGAGGTATCAGCGGAACGGTCATTGACGTAAGGCTGATACTGAAAAAAGCCGTTGAATGCCTGGCTTCGGGAATAATTCTGTGCCATAACCATCCGTCAGGAAACCTGAACCCCTCCGAGGCCGACACAAAAATCACCAAAAAAATCAGGGAAGCCGGCAGTTACATGGATGTCCAGCTCCTGGATCATCTGATAATCTCTGAAAAAGAATATTTCAGCTTTGCTGACAACGGATTGTTGTGAAGTCTGACTATCACAGATTATTTTTTCTGTACTCAGCCACCTTGTTCCCGTCCCTGCATTCAGCCAGCAATTCACCAATGCTTTTCCCTAGTACGGGATGGACTGTATCTGAAGCAATCCCTGAAAGAGGAACCAGAACAAACCTCCTTTCATGGAGGCGCGGATGGGGTATCTGCAGGGCCCTGGTTTCAATTACCCTGCTGCCGAAAAGCAAAATGTCAATATCAATTATTCTCGACTTGTAGCCCTTGCCTTCACGCAGTCTTCCCATCATTGCCTCAATCATGAGTGTCCTTCCCAGCAAACCGGAGGGGCTCAGATCCGTTTCAACCTTAACAGCCATGTTGAGGAAACTTATTTCGCTCGTGAAACCCCAGGGTTCCGTTTCATATACAGGTGATTCCGCAACAGGCTTCCCTATATGTTCTTCAATAAGCAAAACCGCCTTCCGGAGATTTTCTTCCCTCTCCCCCAGATTTGTTCCTAAACCGAGAAAAACTGTTTCCATTCCTCCTGTATTACATTCAAATTTATTAAATCCTGTGATAACTTTACATAATTTTCAGGTTTTTCATATATTTGGTTCTCTTTATTTTAAACTCACCCTGCAATGAAAAATTTTCTTGTTTATGTACTGGCAACAATAACAGGTATCATAATTGCATCAATCCTGTTTTTCCTGGTCATGACGGCCAGTCTGAGCATTATAATTGCCTCCGGAAACAAAAGTGTATCACTTGCCGATAATTCTGTACTGGTACTCAAGACAGGCATTCCCGTTCCTGACAGAACCGACCCCAATCCCTTTGCAGGCCTGGATGTCCTTAACATGACAATTACCCCGACTCCCGGACTGAATGATATTCTGAGAAACATCGAAAAAGCCGCAAATGACAGGAAAATAAAAGGGATACTCATCGAAAACGGCATCCTGGCTTCAGGATGGGCCACAACGGAAGAGATCCGGAATGCACTTCTGAAATTCAGGGAAACAAGCAATAAATTTGTAATCGCCTATTCCGAATACCTGTTGCCGCAGGCAGGTTATTATCTCTCATCCGCTGCCGATAAAGTCTATATAAACCCGGCATCAGTCCTCGATTTCAAGGGACTGAGCGGAGAGATAATGTTTTACAGGAAGGCTCTTGAAAAGCTTGGCGTTGAAGTGCAGGTTATCCGTCACGGAAAATTCAAGGGAGCAGTTGAACCATACATACTCGACAGGCTCAGCAGTGAAAACAGGGAGCAGATAAAAGATTATGTCGGATCCATCTGGAATCATGTGGCAGCAAAGATAGCTGAATCACGGGGCATGACAACCGGAAGGGTCAACTCCCTTGCCGATAAACTCACGGGATACAATGCAGATGATGCTTTTGAAAGCGGACTGGTTGACGGACTGATATACCGCGATCAGCTGATCGATACGCTGAAAATACTGTCGGGGCTGGGTACGGATGACAAGATAGCCATGGTTCCAATGCACAAGTACACTAAAGTTCCGGATCCTAAAAAGGTACTGACAACAAAGACAAGAATTGCAGTAATCTATGCATCGGGAAACATCACCGACGGAAAGGGAAATGAAAGCAACATTGGCGGAGACCGCTTTGCGGAGATCATCAGGAAGGAAAGAAAGGACAGCACGGTAAAAGCTATCGTCCTGAGAGTAAATTCCCGCGGGGGAAGTGCTATAGCATCGGATATTATGTGGAGAGAACTCGATCTTGCAGCAAAAACAAAACCCCTGGTAATCTCAATGGGAAATTATGCAGCCTCCGGAGGATATTATATTTCCGCACCGGGAACGAAGATATACGCCGGTCCGACCACTATTTCAGGATCAATAGGTGTTTTCGGCCTGTTTCCCAATACAGGAAAACTGATGGAACAGAAACTGGGTATAAACACTGAAACGGTTAATACAAATGAGAATTCTGATTTTCCGTCGGTTTTCAGGCCCATGACCAGCTATGAGAAACAGGTAATGCAGGCGGCCGTTGAAAAAACATACAGCGATTTCATCGGAAAGGTTGGTGAGGGAAGGAAGATGAGCAGCGAATCAGTCGACAATATTGCACAGGGACGTGTATGGAGCGGTTCAAGCGCCATGAGACTGGGTCTTGTTGACAGTACGGGAGGACTGACTGATGCCATAAAAGGTGCAGCGGCACTGGCAGGAATCGAAAAATATTCAATAAGGGAACTGCCGGTTGCCGAAGACCCGTACATGAAACTCATCAGCCAGCTCGGATCAGAAATCAGATCCGCATTTCTGAAAAAGGAACTCGGGGAATCAGTCAGATTCTACAGGGAACTGAAGGAAATAAAGGAGCTTTCAGGAATACAGGCGCGCCTGCCATATCTTATTGAGATAAACTGATAGATGGGGAACAGACGGAGCATATTCCTGTATCCCTTTTCCATCATCTGGGGAATAATTACTGGCTTCAGAAACTTCCTGTATGACAAAAAGATACTGAAGTCACGGAAATTCAGCCTTCCGGTAATATGCATCGGTAACATTACAGTGGGCGGGACGGGCAAAACGCCTCATGCCCTATACCTTGCAGGACTCCTGGGCAGCAGGTACAATGTGGCGGTACTGAGCCGGGGATACAGGAGAAAAACAAAGGGCTTCCTGCTGGCCGGACCGTCTTCAGGAACGGCCGATATCGGTGATGAACCCCTTCTTATCAGCAGAAAATTCCCGGATATAACGGTTGCAGTGGACCGCGACCGGTGCGCAGGTATAACCAGAATACTCGAGGAAAGACCACAAACCGGCGTTATTGTCCTCGACGACGGATTCCAGCACAGAAGAGTCACGCCGGGTCTGTCAATACTTCTTTCGGATTATGACAGGCCGGTGTACCGCGATCATCTTCTCCCCTACGGAAACCTGAGGGAAAGTCGGGGAAACCTGAAGCGGGCCGATATTGTAATCATCACGAAAACACCTGAAGACATCTCCCCTGAGGAGCAGAAAGCTATCAGGGAAAGCCTTGACCTGGCTCCGGGCCAACAGCTGTTTTTTTCCAGCCTGGTTTACGGGGATCCTGTCCCTGTATTCAAAGGGAATACACTTCCCGGCCCTTCCTCCGGGGATCCGGATAACGGCATCCTTCTGCTTACAGGAATAGGAAATCCCGCACCACTTTATAATCATCTGCGGAAATCGTACAGCAGGGTGATACACCTGCGTTTCAGCGACCATCACTATTTCCGTCCGGGGGATATCCGGAAAATTCAGAAGATACTGACCGGACAGAAGGAGGAACTGAAATATGTCATCACCACCGAAAAGGATGCTGTCAGGCTGAGGGAAACGGGTTCCGTTGCAGAACCCCTGCTGCCGGTGTTGTATTATATTCCCGTGGAAATAGATTTTCCGGATCACAGAAAAGAAGAATTCAATAAGCTAATAACAGATTATGTTGGAAAAAATTTACGAAACAACTGATTTCCTCAGAGAACGAGGCTTTGTCAATCCTGATGCGGGCATCATACTCGGCACCGGACTGGGGGGGCTGACGGCAAAGATGGAAAACTGCATAGAAATGGATTACAGGGATATTCCCAATTTCCCGGTATCAACTGTCGACGGGCACGACGGGAAGCTTATCTACGGCGATTTCGGCAACAGGAAAGTAGTGGCAATGAAAGGGAGGTTTCACTACTACGAAGGCCATGGTCCTGAAAAAGTATCATTCCCGGTAAGGGTGCTGAAATATCTTGGAATCAAATGCCTTTTCCTTTCCAATGCCTCCGGCGGATTGAATCCCGCATTCGAAATAGGCGATATCATGATTATCACCGACCATATCAACCTTCTGCCCAATCCTCTCATCGGTCCCAATGACGATCGCATCGGCGTCCGTTTCCCCGACATGGGGGAAGCCTATGACGGGTATCTTATCAGGAAGGCAGCAGAGATTGCCGGGGAACACGGGATCAGGGTCAGGAAGGGAGTTTATCTCTCAACAACCGGTCCTACATTCGAAACACCGGCAGAATACAGGTTTTTCCGGACAGCCGGCGCGGATGCAGTAGGAATGTCAACAACAACCGAGGTCATAGTGGCCCGCCATATGAATCTTCCCTGTTTCGCGGTAAGCATTATCACAGACCTTGGTGTGGAGGGAAAGATTGAATACAACTCCCACGAGGCAGTACTAAAGGAAGCTGCAAAAGCAGAAGACAAAATGACAATAATAATGACAGAACTGATCTCGTCACTCTAAAAGGCCGGCTGTATACTGACCAGCTATACAGCAGGGGAAATCCTGAATTCTAGTAAAGCTTATTCTCCAGCATGTACTCGGCAATCTGAATGGCATTGGTTGCCGCACCCTTCCGGATATTATCGGAAACAACCCACAGGTTGAGGCATTTTTCCCTCGAAAAATCCCTTCTTATCCTTCCGACAAACACTTCATCGCGGTTGTGCGCCATCAGCGGCATGGGGTATTCATTACGGAAAGGGTCATCATGAATGATATTGCCGGGAAATGCCGAGATAAGGGCCTTCACTTCATCAATGTCGAATTCCTTTTCAAATTCAACATTCACGGCTTCCGAATGCCCGCCCACAACAGGTATCCTCACGGCCGTCGCAGTCACCATGATTGACTGGTCCTCAAGTATCTTCCGTGTTTCATCAACAAGCTTCTGCTCCTCGGTGGTATATCCGTCCTCCTTGAAGGCGCCTCCGTGAGGAAAGCAATTGAGATCAATGGGATGAGGATAAACCATTTCCCCGCTGATTCCCTTCCTTTCATTCTCCATCTGCCTGACAGCCTCTACACCTGTTCCGGTAACCGACTGATAGGTTGCAACAACAATCCTTCTGATCCTGTATTTCCTGTGAAGGGGTGCCAGTGCCATAACCATCTGTGTGGTCGAACAGTTCGGATTTGCAATTATCCTGTCGCCCCTGCGGATAACATGACTGTTTATTTCCGGAACCACAAGGGGAATGTTCTTATCCATCCTCCATGCCGAGGAATTGTCTATCACCACCGTTCCGTTCCCTGCAAACACAGGAGCCCATTCCTTCGACACGGATGCTCCTGCAGAAAATATTGCAAACTCAGGTTTCCTGTCCACGGCTTCCCTGACGCTGACAATCTTTACCGTCCTTCCCCTGAAAGTGATCTCCTTTCCCGCAGACCGCTCCGATGCGGCAGGAATAATTTCAGTAAGGGGAAACTGTCTCTCTTCCAGAATATTCATCATCGTCCGGCCTACCATGCCGGTCGCTCCCACTACAGCAACTTTCATTTTCTTGATTGGGATTTGTAAAATTATTTATAAATTTATTAAGCAAAAACGGTCAAAAATAAGGTTTTTTTCAATTCGTCACGCTGCATGAAAAAAGTTATTTTGATGGCCTTCCATGTGCTCTTAATGGCACAGGGCCGCTCCGTTCCCCCGGCCCGGCCGGAATGCTGCCTGTCTTCACCGGGGGTCATGCCGGGCGATGTGGTGATAACGGAAATCATGGCTGATCCCGTTCCCTCCCTTGGCCTTCCCGGTGAGGAATATCTTGAAATCCTCAACCGGAGCCGGCACACAATTGATCTGACAAACTGGAGGCTCTCCTCTGCCACCCAGCATTCCTATTTCCCGGAAATAAGTATCGAACCCGGGGAATATCTTATTTTATGCGCAGTCAGTGATACCGGACTGTTCACAGGATACGGCAGGGTTGCCGGACTGAAGCCTTTCCCGGCGCTGACAAACAGGGGAAGGCTGGTTCTTCTCTACGACGACCGGGGAAACCTTATCAATGGTGTCGATTATTCCTCAAACTGGTACGGCAACAGCCTGAAAAGCAAGGGAGGATGGTCACTGGAAATCATTGATCCCGGTTTTCCCTTTTTCGGGGAAGGCAACTGGGAAGCCTCATCCGACAGGAAGGGAGGCACTCCGGGAAAGATCAACTCGGCTCACCGCTCAAACCCGGATAACTCGTTCCGGGGTATTACCAATGTTTTTCCTGCAGACAACATGAAAATAATAATTGAGTTCAGTGAACCGCTGATCGGTTTCGGGAATCAGACCGGCAGTATCACCGTCGGGGAATCCCCTGTAACCGGCTGGGAACTTTCCGATCCGCTGTACCGCAGCTTTACCCTTATACCCGGTCTTCCCCTTGAAAGGGGAAGGATATATACCCTGGGTCTTCCTGCGGAAATATCGGATTTTGCAGGCAACTGTCCCGCAGTGTATGATTTCCGCTTCGGAATCCCTGAACCTGCCGGCGCGAAAGACCTTGTCTTCAATGAACTTCTTTTCAATCCCCTCCCCGACAATCCCGATTATATAGAATTCGTCAACATCTCGGGGAAAATTCTTGATGCTTCAGAGTTCATGGTCTCGTCCGTGAAGGAAGGCAGCGGCGCAATCTCTGATCCGCTCAGCATTTCCACCGGACCTAGATGCATCATTCCCGGAACCTGCTATACCATCACAACCGACAGGCTGAAGGTGATATCGGGCTTTCCCCTTTCAGCCGGGGAAAATATCCATGAAGTGCCCGCACTTCCCTCAATGCCCGATGCCAGGGGTCATCTGCTGCTGATGAACAGGCAGCTTGAAAGGATTGATGAAGTGATATACAGCGAGAAAATGCATTATTCCCTTCTGTCAGGGAAGGAGGGCATCTCCCTTGAGAAGATAAGGCCGGAACTGCCCTCTGATGAAAGAACGAGCTGGCACTCGGCTTCCGGCAGTTCAGGCTGGGGCACTCCCGGAAACAGGAATTCCGTATTTACTGCAGATGATAATCTCACTGAAACAGTTGTACTTTCCTCTCGGAAAATTTCCCCGGACAATGACGGTCACGAGGATGTCCTGGTGATAGGAATTAATTCAGATGACCCGGGAAGCATTGTTTCAGTGCTGATATTTGATGAAACCGGCAGCTGTGTCAGGAAGCTTGCAGAAAACCATCTGGCAGGATTCAGGGCCTCACTGGTGTGGGACGGCTGCGGAAATGACGGCAGGCCTGTCAGGAGGGGTATATATATCCTGGCTGTCGAAATCTACAATGCCGGCGGAAGGGTAAGCAAATGGAAAAAAGTGTGCGCCGTCATTTAGTTTTCCAGGTACCTGATCGCATACTTAAGTGTGGTGTCAATATGCTCCCATATGGGATAAAAACCCTTGTTGTCAAGGATATTGCGTGCGATATAAGCCTTTATCTGCGTGTGTATCACCCTTCCCGAAACCTTCAGTCCTTCCGGATCAGGTTTAATGACGGTGCCTCCCGAATTTCTTCCATTATCCTCTGCCGCATCCCCGTTTTTCCCGGTGCCGGCACCGGCTGCCGCAGACTGTCCGGACCTCATGTTGCCTGATGCCATAAACCTGGTGAACTGCTGCAGCAGACCCTGCCTGTCGAGATATTTTTCCAGTCCAGCTGCCTCAGTGAATTTTTCCAGTGCATTCCGGTTGTTCTCGGTATATTTTAAGGCAAACTGGTAGATGAAGGGCCTTACCATCAGGAAATACGATGAAATTTCGGAAGTGTCAACCGGTACAAATTCGTCAGGCATGATCCCGCCTCCGCCATAGACCGTTCTTCCCCCGGGTGTCGTGAACCGGAGGGATTCGGAAAAATGAATACTGTCGGATACTTCGAATTCCCCGCGGCTGTAGCGTGAGCTTAGATCATTGAAATAATCCGTAAAACCTTCAGTGTAGGGTTTCTGTATTGACCGCCCCGTAGGAGTGTAATACCTGGCTATGGTAAGCCTCATGCCTGAGCCGTCGGCAAAGGGTATCGGCTCCTGTACAAGGCCCTTCCCGAATGACCTTCTTCCGATAATCGTCCCCCGGTCATTGTCCTGAACCGCCCCTGCAAGGATCTCGCTGGCTGATGCACTCCATTCATCTATCAGAATGACAAGGTCGCCGTTTTCAAACTCACCCTTGCCCGTGGCCCTGGCCTCATTCCTCGGCTGGTTCCTTCCCATCGTGTAAACAATAAGCTGACCTTCCTTCAGGAACTGGTTGGCAATCTGAACGGCATCTTCCATAATCCCCCCGGCATTCCCGCGCAGATCCACGATAAGCTTGGTCATACCCTTCTCTCTCAGCTCCTTCAGACCCTTCATGAATTCATCGAAGGTGGTGACTGCAAAATTGTTTATCTTGATATATCCCGTGTTGTCGTTGACCATGTAGGCAACATCCACGCTGTAAATGGGAATCTTATCCCGTATTATATTGAATGTAAGAAGATCATTGTAGCCCTTCCGGAGTATCTTCACCCTTACCGTGGTACCTTTCGGCCCCTTCAGCATCCCCATCACGTCCTCATCGCTTATTCCCTTTCCAGCCACCAGTGAATCGTTTACATAAAGTATCCTGTCACCGGCAAGCAGTCCGAGCTTTGCCGAGGGCCCCCCGGGAATAGTGCTTATAACAATGATTGTATCGGTAAGCATGTTAAAGGATATCCCTATTCCTTCAAAATTTCCCTGAAGGGATTCATTTGCCCGGGCAAGATCTTTTGCCGGTATGTAAACGGAATGAGGATCAAGTTTTTTCAGAATCGCAGGAATGGCTGCCTCAACAAGATTGTCGCGGTTTACGGAATCCACATAATTCCTTTCAATAATATTCAGTATGGTACTCAGCTTGTCATTTCTCGGCCGGATACCGGGCAGCTGCGCTGCAGAATCATTTTTCCGGGGAAGGATAATTCCGACAAGTATGCCCAGTACAACTGCAATCGCCACCATCAGCGGCAGAAAAATGTTCCATCTGTTGTTATTGTTGCTCATAAATATCGTTTTCGGGATCAATATAAACCAGATCAATTCCGGCACGTTTTAAAAGGTCCAGCCCGTCAGTGATCCTGTATCTGTTACAGTACACAACCCTTCTGATGCCCGACTGTATTATCAGTTTTGCACATTCAATGCAGGGTGAGGTTGTAACGTACAGCGTTGAATCTTCACTGGAATTATTTGATTTTGCCACTTTTGTAATGGCATTTGCCTCTGCATGCAGGACATATGCCTTAGTAACATTGTTTTCATCCTCGCATACATTCTCAAAACCTGCAGGGGTACCGTTGTATCCATCCGAAATGATCATCCTTCCCTTTACAATAAGGGCTCCCACCTTGCGCCGCCGGCAATAGGAGTTCTCTGCCCATATACGGGCCATTTCGAGGTAACGCTTATCGAAAACCGGCTGCTTATCACCATAAGGTCTGATGGAATCGTTGTTTGCCATTTTGTAATGCCCTGCTATCAGAATCCAGCAAAATTAATCATTAAAATACGTTTATTTAGCATGTTATTAAAATTTTTAACTTTAATATCAACATCATTTAAACCCGTCATTCCTATTTTTGTTTCATGAATACACTTGCAGACAAAATTATCTCCTTTTACACTGAAATAGATTTCAGGGGAATCCTTCCCGCCGGTGTCTCAATAATGAACCCTTTCAGAAACAATCCCGATGTAATCAATACAGTAACCCTCTTTTACAGAAAATACTACAGCGATTACAATAAACGGCACATGATAATCGGGATAAACCCCGGAAGGCTGGGCGCGGGAGCAACCGGGATACCATTCACCGACACCATTCGCCTCAAACAGGTATTAGGGCTTCCGGCTCCCGGAATTGAAACCTATGAAACATCATCGGTTTTCATGTACGGAATGATTGACCGCTATGGAGGACCTGAAGCCTTCTACGGGGATCATTATATAAGTTCCGTCAGTCCCCTGGGATTCACCGTTACCGGGCGCAACGGAAGGCAGGTGAATTACAATTACTACGACAGCAGGGAACTGACCGGCCATATAATGGATTTCATACTTGATTCCCTCAGGGCCCAGCTTGAATTCGGAATCTTCAGGGATACATGTTTTTGTCTGGGAAGCGGTAAAAACTACAGCTTCCTGACTGAACTAAACAACACATACGGTTTCTTTGAGAAAATAGTTCCCCTTGAACATCCCAGGTATATCATGCAGTACCGTCTGAAGAAGAAACAGTTTTATACAGATATGTATGTGGAAAAACTGAAGGCCCCTCTGCAATAATTCCGCAGGCCCGGAGTCCTGCCTGCCTGACAGCCCTTTCCGGATTACAGTCTGCCCGTCAGTCAGGTGAAATGTTAATTTCCTGAAGCGGATCCGGATCAATTTCAAAAAATCATCATCTGGCAGAGCTTTATTCCGGTATTTTCATATAAATTGTAAGAATAATAAAAATCTGCTGCCATGCTGTGCAAATTACTTCTTCTGGCGGTTTTCGGACTGGCAATGGCTCATTTTGAAGGGGTTGTTGTGTTTTATCTAAGGAAAGTCCTCGGTTTAAACGATACAGTCTCGAACAGGGAATCGGTAAGGGAATTCCCGAAACGTTATTTGTATATCGAAATGACGAGGGAAGCAGCTACCATCATAATGCTGGTGGCAATTGCCATACTTGCCGGATCAACATGGATTGAGCGCGGCATATTGTTTCTCTGGACATTTGCATTCTGGGATCTGTTTTACTATCTTTCCCTCTATATTCTGACAGGATGGCCGGAGAACCTGAAAGCAACCGATGTCCTTTTCCTGATTCCCGTACCGTGGATAGCCCCCGTATGGCTGCCGGTGGGTATTTCTTCCGCAACAATAATTGTAATAGCATTGTTATTCCTGTTCAATATTATATGACCTGCCGGCATTTCCCTGCAGAAACACTTTCCCGGAACCTTTTAATGACTCCCGTATGAAATCGTCAGTCAGACAAACATTCCTTTACCTGATCATTTCCATCCTTATACCGGCCGGTCCTGCCAGGGCCGCTTCGCCTGAACCCGGAAACAGGCCGTCAACACAGGACAGCCTGAAACAGGAAATCAGGCAGCCTGTTTACACCACTTCCCGCCTCGTGACTCCGAAACCTGTTATTGACGGCAAACTGGATGATGAGTGCTGGAAGCACGGAACCTGGGCAGGAGACTATCGCCAGTATATTCCCCATGAAGGGGCAAAACCCACCTGGCCCACGGAGATGAACATACAGTATGACGACCGGAATCTCTACATAGCTTTTCGTGCCTGGGACGGTGAGCCGGATAAAATAGTCAGGATGTCCGGGGGACGTGATGAAATCGTCGGGGACGTGGTTGGAATAGCCTTTGACAGTTACAGGGATTACCGTACAGGATTTGAATTTACCATAACAGCATGGGGACAGAAGGTCGATCTTGTACTTTTCAATCCCATGGACTGGGATTTTAACTGGAATGCAGTATGGAAGGGGAAAACCGGACTGGAGGATTCCGCATGGGTAGCAGAAATTGAGATTCCCTTCAGTCAGCTGCGTTACAGCAACAAGGATGAACAGGTATGGGGAATGCATACATGGAGGTGGATAGCGCGGCTCCAGGAAGAAAGCAACTGGGAAATACAATCCAAAACCGGTCCGGGATTGCTTTACAATTTTGGTGAACTGAAAGGGATAAAGGGTCTGCCACGATCCAGGCGCCTCGAAATAATGCCCTTTGTACTTGGAGAACTTGAAACAATGAAGGCCGAAGCGGGCAATCCCTTTAACAAAAATGGCAGAATCTGGAAAGGAAATGCCGGACTGGATGCTAAAATAGGCATCTCAAGCAATTTCACCATTGACCTTACGGTGAATCCTGATTTCGGCCAGGTTGAATCCGATCCGTCGGTAATGAACCTTACCGCCTTTGAGACCTTCTATGAAGAAAAACGTCCCTTCTTCCTGGAGGGACTTACCATATTCAACTACGATTTTGACGATAAAAACATTTTCTATTCCAGGCGCATAGGCCAGGCTCCTTCACTGGTCATCAGTCCTGACGGCGATTCCTTTGTAAGCATTCCCGACAAGACCAGAATACTGAGTGCCGCCAAGTTCAGCGGTACCACGGCAGAGGGATTGTCGCTGGGCCTGATCCAGAGTGTTACGGCTACGGAATATGCGAGGATCGGTGACCGCCACGGGAATATTACCAAAAGCCGGATTGAACCCCTTACAAGCTATACCGTTGCCCGTGTGCAAAAGGGATATAATGCCGGAAATACCACTGTTGGCGCTATGCTTACTTCCACCAACCGGGATGTAAGGGGAGATGCTCCGGGCTTCCCTGCCAGGAATGCCTTCACCGGGGGTTTTGATCTCCGCCACCACTGGAAAGACAAGAAATATTTCCTCGAGACAAAGCTGCTCGGGAGTCACATCAGCGGTAACACAAGTGCTGTAAGGGAACTGCAGCGCTCACCGGCACGCTATTACCAGCGGCCTGGTGCTGATTACGTCATTTATGACACTGCAAGAACATCCCTGAGCGGCTTTGGCGGAAAGATCAGGGCAGGAAAGGGATCAAAAGGTTTCTGGAAATACAGTACCGGAATAAGCTGGCTGTCACCCGGACTTGAACTGAATGATATCGGCTATATGAACAAATCGGATGAGATCCGTCACCAGACTGATCTTGAATACATTGTAAACAAACCGGTTTCAATATTCCATACCTGGAGCCTGAACCTTGAACAATTTAATTCGTGGAATTTCGGAGGCACTTACCTGGGGTCAGGGGCCAACCTTAAGGCATTAGCCGAATTTACCAACAACTACAGGATCAGCACCAATCTCCTTTTTCATTCAAAAGCCGCAGACCCCTGGAAGCTCAGGGGAGGACCCGACATGATAATGCCGGGGCGGCTTATGGTTTCCGGAAAAGCCGGAACCGATCCCTCAAAAAGATACATGTTTGAACTCAGGTATAACTATGAAATGTCGGGAAACAAATCCTCCCGGGGTTTTGTGATCGGACCCGGAATAACCTTACGTCCGCTGGACTTTTTAAAAATCGGAATGACAGTCGATTATGACAAGAATCATGATGAACTCCAGTATATTGCCACAAAAACCATTGATGAACGGGCAGGTGACAGGAGATACATACTCGGAACCATCGACCAGAAGACAGTGGCGCTCACCTTCAGGGCCGATCTGAATCTTACACCTGAATTCTCGGTTCAGTATTACGGCAGTCCCTTCGTCTCAAGAGGCGCCTATTCCGCTCTGAAACGCGTAAGGAATGCCGGGGCCGGAAAATATGCCGACAGGTTCGGATTATATGATGATCCCGTTCTGAGCGGCGGAAATTATATTCTTTCTGATTACGACAGTGGTGAAAGAAAAGAATACAGCCTTGCCGATCCCGATTTCAACTTTTACCAGTTCCGCTCAAACCTGGTTGCCAAATGGGAATACCGGCCCGGATCATGGATCTATCTTGTATGGTCAGCTGATAAAACAGGACGGGACAACTTATCGGGTACATCCCTTCCGGAATCATACAGGATACTGAAAAACGTTTATCCTGAAAATATTTTCCTGATCAAGATCAACTACTGGTTTTCATTGTAATTCGTCTAAAAAATACGGTTGTTAATCCATTTCCTGAAATTGTTAGCAAAATTTTTCAGGGAATTTTGGTATAACTGTGTATAATTTTCATTTTTACAACGTATAAGGCATAGGAATGGCTAAAATTCAGAGATGCCTTATGAACAACAGCATGAGGATACTTATTTGCGAAGACAACAGGCTGGCGCTTAAAACTATTTCTGTTGTTCTTGAAAAAGAAGGGTTTAAGTCTGAAACCGCAGAAAATGGTGCTGATGCCATTTCATTGCTGAAGAACAACCAGTATGATATGGTGATTGTGGATATTCACCTGCCCTATCACAGCGGACTGGAACTGGTGCAATACCTGCGTTCGGACCTGAAGCTTCAGACTCCTGTTCTGATAGTAACGGCATTCAGTGATCCCCAGGTCCGGCGACGGGCATCTGAACTGGGAATTGACGGATATATACTAAAACCATTCAGTCCTTCTGATCTGATCAGCACAATACGGACCATATTAAAGAATTGATTTATGAACAGATCCTTCATTCTGTTTACCGCCATATTGTTATCAGCCGGAGCACTGGTCTGCAGACCGGCATACGCCCAGGAGGCGGGTGATCCTGAATCCGAATACATGAGAATCAGATCCCTTGCCTTCGGAGGCGATTATGCCTCTGCCGCGGCCGCTGCCAGGAAACTTGTCAATGTCAGTCCTTCATACGGCGATGCCCGGATACTTCTCGGAAGAATACTTGCATGGCAGAAAAAATATGACGAGGCAGCTGCCGTAATCGATACCCTTCTGGCAACGGATCCTGATAATGCAGACGCTCTTGCTGCCCGGAGGGATATTTCACTCTGGTCGAGGGAAAACTCCCCGGTGGCTACCGATATCAGGGCCGGCTACAGCTTTGACAGCTTTACCGAGCCCTACAGGCGATTCTGGCAGGTATTCAGGGCGGGGGCCGGTCACCGTTTTGACTGGGGACCTGCAGCAGCAGGACTCAACCTGGGTACAATAACCATGAACGACACACTGGTGGCCGAGCTGCAGTTTGAAGCCGAAGCCTGGCCAAAACTGTCAGATAAAAATTATGCTTACCTCTCATATGCCTTCAGTCCGGGAAAATATTTTCCCGGCCACAGGGCAGCGGCCGAAGTGTGGCAGATACTCCCGAAAGGCTGGGCAATGTCAGCAGGTATGAACTACTACCGCTTCGACAGGAATATATTCATTGCAGGATTATCCGCCGAAAAATATATTCCCGGATACTGGTTCTCACTTAAGGGTCTGCTGGCTTTCAGGAATGAAGCGGCAAGACCGGCGGTATATCTCAATGCAAGGAAATATTTCAACGATACCGACTACCTCCAGCTGACACTCGGAACCGGTGCTGCACCCGATGAGCCTGTTTACATACAGACAAACATTGAACGGTTAAGTGCAAACAGCATCCGGCTGGCCTATTATGGCTTCCTGACAAAAAAACTGTCAATCCGCGTGGGAACAGGCTATTCACGTGAAGAATTCCGCGGGGGCAACTGGCGGAACAGGCTGGAAGGCCATGTAAATCTTTTTTACGCGATAAAAATGAAATAATGAGATATATTCTTTTTTTCATATTAATATTTATTTCAGCAAAAGGAACTGTTGCAGGCCGGTCCGAAGGGATCACTGACAATCCCATGGCATCCGGGGAAGAATTTACCGGAAGCGGAAATCATCCGGACAGCGGTCAGTTCATTGACTATGTCATTAACGAAACAATTGTAAGGGGATTCATTACTTCGGTTAAAGATCAGTTTCCTGTTCAGCTCGGCGCCTTCAGGGTGAAATTCAATGCTGAGGCCTTTTTGAGTGAGGTAAAAAGGCATATTGACGCCAATGCCATCATGTTCAGGGAGGATGGCTGGTATAAGATCCGGATCTCCGGGAACCCCATACCGGAAGAAGCCTTAACCGCAGAAGCAGAAACCATACAGTCCGGGACTGAAACCGTAAATGTCTGGTCAGGGACCGAAGGCAGCGGCAGCAAAGCTGAAGGGGGAAGATTCCTGATTGCCAGGGCTGAATATTTTGATCGTTCAGATACTGCTGAGGCTGTATCTGATACTTCGGAAGTAATGCCATACACCGCAGCAGAAGAAAACGATGGGGCCTTCATGAAAAATCCTCCCGGCAATCTTCTGATTGGGAATAACAGTCCCTGGCTGAAAAGAATAACTTATTTCGGGAAATCCCTGGCACTGATAAATGCGCTGATAATTACAATACTGTTCAGTATCTGTTGCATGATACTCCTTCTGATCTTCATTCTCTTCAACAGGAGAAGGATGGAAAAGAAGCAGAAGCTTCACCAGTATCTCATGGAAAAATACCAGGAACTCATCATCAACTACCTTTTCGGCACCGCCACTCCGGAAGATTTCCGCCCGATTGCCTCCGACACCTATCGCAGGCAGGTACTGATTGACCAGATGATTGACGTCAGCATCAACCTGAAGGGAGAAGAAGCCAGAAAGCTTCTCGGGCTGTATAAGCACCTGGGACTGGACAGGGATTCTGAAAGGAGGGCACACGACCGCAGATGGCATAAGAAGATCAAGGGATTCCGGGAACTGGCATTCATGAATATCAAAAGTGCAAACGAGGCAATATACAAGGCTCTCAATTCCACAAATGAAATACTCAGGATGGAAGCCCAGATTGCCCTGGTACGGCTGGGTGATGACAAGCCCTTTGATTTTCTCAATCATCTCGAAAGGCCGTTTTCGCTCTGGGAGCAGATCTCGCTTCATGAGCTTATAGTGCAGCACAACCTGCCTCTCCCGGAATTCAGCCAGTGGCTCAATTCCCCGAATCCGACGGTTGCAATGTTTGCCCTCAGGATGATAAGGGAATTCAAACAATCTGAAGCAGAGGAAGCGGTTCACGGCATTCTGATGCATCCCGATCCTGAGGTAAAAAAGCTTGCCATACAGGTGGCGGGCGACATGAACATGCGTTCAACACTGGAAACCATGAAACATATGTACAAGTTCCAGGACTATGATATATGCCTTGAAATAATCAGATCAATGGGAAAAATGCCTGACCTGTCACTGCTCGGATTCCTGAAACTGGTTCTTGACAAGGAAGATGATGTTCAGCTGCAGATTGAAGCCACAAAGGCTATTGAAAACAATGGCGAGGAAGGCGTCAGGGCACTGGTCAAGATAATGAAGTCGGAATACAAGAATTATAATATAATCGTCAGGCATGTGCTTGACAGAAGAATATACTAGCTGGCTATGGGTTTTATTTTCGGACACGTAATATTCATACTTACCCTGATAATCTTCGGGTCGTATCTCACACTGGGCATATTCTCCGCAATCGCACTGAGGAAATATCTCAGGAAAAACAGCTATGTGAACTACAATTCACTTGTTCTGTCACCCTTGAGTCCAAAAGTGTCAATTATCGCTCCTGCTTTCAATGAAAGCAAAACGATAATTGATAACGTCAGAACTCTCCTCTCCCTCTATTACAACAATTTTGAGGTGATACTCGTAAATGACGGATCAACTGATGATACCTTTGAAAAGGTAGAGGAAGCCTTTGAGCTCGAGAAGGTGAATTACTATTTCGATTACCGCCTTCCCTGCGAAAAGATAAAGGGTGTTTACAGATCCGCGAATCCCTCCTTCAACAGGCTTACTGTGATTGACAAGAATAACGGAGGGAAGGCAGATTCCCTGAACGCAGGGATAAACATATGCAAAAGTTCCCTTTTTGTCTCCATAGATGCCGATTCAATAATTGAAGCTGATTCGATACTCAAACTCGTAAAACCCTTCCTTGAAGAAAAGGAAAAAAAGGTCATAGGCACGGGAGGGGTGATCAGGATTGTCAATTCATGCGACACCGAACTGGGCCATATACGTCAGATCAATGTTCCCAGGCAGATACTGCCACGTCTGCAGGTTCTCGATTACACCCGTGCATTTCTCCTGGGCAGAATGGCCTGGAGCCAGCTGGACGGACTCATGCTGATATCGGGGGCAATGGGAATCTTTGACCGTGAAACCGTTATCAATGCAGGGGGATACAGTACCAAAACCGTGGGGGAAGATATGGAGCTTGTATTGAGGATGAGGCGCTATATGTCGGAAAACGACAGAAAATACGAGGTTACATACATACCTGATCCTCTCTGCTGGACTGAAGTTCCTTCCGACCTGAAATCCCTGCGAAAACAGAGAACCCGCTGGACAAGGGGCCTGGTGGAATCACTGAAGACACACCGCAAGCTGTTTTTCAATCCGAATTTCGCAAAGCTCGGAATGCTCGGCTATCCCTACTGGATGTTCTTTGAATGGCTGGCTCCCCTTGTCGCCTTTGCCGGATTCATCTATACCATCATCCTTATCCTTACAAGCGGAATCAACTGGCCATTCTATCTTCTGCTCTTCATTTTCGTCTATTCATTTGCCGTCATGCTCACAACCTGGGCAATACTGTTCGAAGAGATCACATTCCACAAGTACAGGAGGAAAAGAGATGTTTTCAGACTCGTTGCCACTGCATTTATTGAGCCATTCTTCTATCCTGTCCATACCTGGTTTGCAGTAAGGGGCAATTTTGAAGCCCTGAGGGGCAAGAAAGGATGGGGCAAGGCTGAAAGAAGCGGATTTGAAAAAAAGAAGAAAATTATCCGCCAGCCTTCAGTCCGTCATTCAGCAAACATGGCAAAGGCTGCAAGTCCCGCTTCCACTATCTGAAAGGATTCCTTCAGCCGGGGAACGACAGCCGGCACCACACGCCATTTATCCCAGAGATAGCGGTTGGTGGCGGAAGTGACTGAACCGTTAAAGTAAACCGAAACGGCAATGCCGTCAGACTCCGCTGTGTAAATCTCGAAGGAGCGGCCGCCGTCCCATGACTCTGCACCGTCCACCACTTTCCTCTGTGTGGGGTCATAGAAGTGAAGCATGGTCCAGGGAAGACGTATCCTGACCGTTCTGCCGTTCCATGCCCCAACAGTCAGTCCGCCCGGCGACAGCTTCCCTGAATTCTCAATGGCAATTCTTCCAATCCGCTGCTCCGTCATGGAAAAGCCGTCATTGATCCATTCCATCAGTTTCCAGGGAGCCCCGTCAGTAACCGTACTCCTGAACTTCTGAACGGAGGGATCCGTGAAATTGAACCTGGGTGAGAAACCCTTCATATTATAGGCTTCTGTCACGTAATAGGATGCGGAATCCTCCCCGGCAACCATCACGAGCAGAAACTCGGAGCGGTTCCCCAGTATCTTTCCGTTGGGCAGGCGGGATTCCCCTGTTGCTGCGGAATATGTATCAAAGGCTGCCATAATGGTGTCGCCGGATGACAAGGCCTTTTTAAGCTCAATGTTAAGATAGAAGTAATCATTGCCGTGAGTGGCCTCTATTGCTGACACGTCACCGGAATTGTTGTCCCTGCTGTATGCAGTGAAGGGAGGAATTTCCTTCTGGTCAAAAGTCACAAGTCCGAAATTCTGTTCCGGGGATGCAACATTATGCCACAGCTGCCTCGTCGGGATGAAGAGACCGCCCTGCATCATACCGTAGGCCTCCAGGTAGGAAACGATCCATGTGGGCTTGAACCATTCGTCCATCCACGAAAACATGAATCCGCCGGCACATCCCGAATCAAATATATTGTGCATCAGCCTTATGTTCTTTTCTCCCTGCTGACGTTCGGAATATCCGCCGTGATGCATGTTGCTGAAAGCCTGATGGGCGCTTCCCCAGCTTGACGGGACTCCGAACTCCCCGATAACAAGCGGAATGCCGCTGTAATGGTTTTTAAGGTCGGTCAGGTAGCCGAGATAGCTGTTCGGCCCCTGGCTGTCGGAAAAGGAACGGTAAGCCGGTTCCTCACTTATAAAATTAGGATAGTAGGGATAGGCATGGTAGCAGGCAAATATCCCGGCCCGGAGATTCTGCCGGCTGATCTTTGTAATGTCATAGGTTGCCTTGTCCTCATCAGTATGTATTTCGGTGGGATGATGCAGGGGATCCAGGGTTGGCCAGCTTGAAATGCTCACGGGCCTGTTGACTGAATATTTCTGATATTCATATGTTACCGTTTCGTCAAGCATCTGCGTTACAAAAACTTCGCTTGCGGTGGCTCCCGAAATACTCAGCTGGCTGCCGGTAAAAGATGTCATTGATGGATGAAGCCTGTTCGTGGTATCAACCTCCTGGGGCATTATCTCCCTCCCGATGATATAACCCGCTGTCCAACGCGACAGGTCGGTGCGGTAGCTGCCGTATGCCCGTCCCAGCCTGAAGGCGATCTCCCTTTTTCCGTGTATACAGTCAATCACCTCATGAATCTCGCTGCGGAATGCATTTGTTCTCTGAACAAGGTCATATTCCGACGTAACGGAGCCATCCTCTATCTCTCCCAGCCAGATACCCTGAAAAAGCAGGAGCGGTTTGCCCGGATTCCTCTGATTGTAATTAGCCAGCTTCTCATAGAATTCCGGTGGATGCAGTGTGTAAACCCTTATACTGTTGAATCCTGCCTGGGCTATCAAATCTATCCAGTCCTCATACACCTTTTCCGTTATGGCATAGGCTATCTCGCCCGGGAAAGTCCCGGGGGGCGAGGATCCCAGATTTATACCCTTCAGGTTCAGTGGCCGGTAAGCAGACCCGGTATGCATGGCGACAAAATCAGCAGTGGTATTGAAAGGTATCGCAACCGAAGCACATATTTCAAAATTTATCGTTGTATCACGGCCTATCGTAATATCTGTAAGCCTCACCGGGTAATAATCCCTGCAGCTGACCATGGTGATCACCGGCACCCTGTATGAACCGCCCGCGGAAGGGCCAGCTGCGGGTATCTGCACCTGTTCAAGGGTTGATACCGCCGACAGGGATGAACCTGAGGAATATTTCACAAGGCGGCCTGACCATGATCTGCCGGAAAATACAATGGTGTAAATATACAGGCCCTGCCGTGCAGGTGCTCCGTTATCAGTCCTTCCATCCCATATTATCTGATAACTGCCCGCCTTCACCGCGGGAAAGAAGAATTCCCTGATTTTCTGCCCTGATATGTTATGGATCATCAGCCGTATGTCACCGGTACTGTTAATGATAAAAGGTATGTTTATGGAATTCAGGAAAGGGTTTGGATAGGGAATCCCCTGCTTCAGAAGGTCGGGTACAGGCTCATAGATTCCCGAAATCCTCAGGGAATAGCTGCCGTCGCTGCCACTCACCGCAGCATATTCAGCACTGCCTGCCAGCATGGAGACTCTGGCATCCGGAACCGCCCTTCCGGTCTGATCAGTAACCGTTCCGGTAACAAGGTAATCCCGGCCTGCTGACTCGGCCGCAGAGTAAAAAAGAATCAGAGTGGCAAGACATGCTTTGAAAACAGAAAAAAAACTACTTGCAACTTTCACATTCAGGAGGGTATTCAAAATAATTAATCCAGAATTCAAATCTAATAAAAAGATACATAATTACAATCATCCGTGCTACTTATGTTTATAATTCATGAAATTCAGTCTGCTTTTTTAACTTTGCGGCTGAACAGGATAATTTTTGCATTGAGCATAGTTTACAGGCATATCAGGAAAAAGGATAATCTGCCGCTTGCCCGGCTGATACGATCGGTATTCAGGGAATTCGGAATCTCGCGCCCCGGAACGGTTTATACCGATCCCACCACGGATGATCTCTATTCCCTGTTCAAAGAACCCGGATCAGTTTACTGGGTGGCAGAAGAGGATGGAAATATAGTCGGAGGCTGCGGTATTTTCCCCACTGCCGGTCTGCCTCCCGGATGTGCCGAATTGGTGAAACTATATCTCGTCCCTTCAAAAAGAGGTCAGGGAACAGGCTATGAATTGATGAGGAAAAGCCTGAGATCAGCCAGACGGCTGGGCTATGACCAGATATATCTCGAATCCCTTCCTGAATTATCCAGGGCCATAAGTCTGTATAAAAAAGCAGGATTTGAATTTATTTCTGCACCCCTTGGAAATTCGGGGCATTACGGATGTGATATCTGGATGCTGAAAAAATTCAGGAAAAGAAATCCATAATAATTTTTAATATATTGCGGCTAAAAAAATAATGGCATTCCTGAAAAAGCTTGTACCTCCGGACAACTGGAAATTCCCTGTAATTGTTACACTTGCCATATTCACCGGACTGGCGCTTTTCGTTTTTAAGATTTCAAATGCCCCTTCCTATCTGGGCGACAAGCCGGAAACCTGTGTCAACTGCCATATTATGGCACCCCAGTATGCAACCTGGTCTCACAGCTCTCACCGCGAAAAAACCAATTGCAATGAATGCCATGTACCCCAGGATAATATTTTCCGCAAATATTTTTTCAAGGCCAAGGACGGCTTGCGGCATGCAACAGTTTTCACGCTCCGCAGGGAGCCCCAGGTCATTTTTATAAAGGACGAGGGCCGGAAAGTGGTACACAGGAACTGTATCAGGTGCCATGAAGAGCTTCTCACCGACAGCAAACTGCTTGCAAGAACCACTGAAACTCACACCTTCAGGATGGAAAGGGACTGCACGGACTGCCACAGGGAGACCCCCCACGGAAGGGTGAACAGCCTCTCAAGCGTACCTTGGGCAAGGGTTCCCCTTCCGGGGCCCATCGTACCCGGATGGCTCAGGAATATGATGAAAAACAAAGATTAAATAATTCACAGGTATGAAGTCAATACAACAGTTACTCAAGGAAAAACCATGGTTAGGATGGATTATTTTCACTGCCACGGTATTAATTGTTTTCCTGCTTGGCATGCTTGCATCGTCCATTGTGCAGCGCAGGGCTGAAGCGGTGTTTGCCTATACCCCGGAGGTGACCTTCTCTGATTTTGAACCCAGGAATTCACTGTGGGGCGAACTGTTCCCGCGGGAATATGACTCATACCTCAAAACGGCCGATACCACTTTCAGAAGCAAGTACAACGGCAGTGCAATGGTTGACATGCTTCAGGAATCACCGCGGATGGTGGTGCTCTGGGCAGGATACCTGTTTTCAAGGGATTATGGTCAGGGCAGGGGTCATTATTACGCTATTGAAGATATATGGAATACCCTCAGGACAGGAGCTCCCGGAGCAGGTGTTACGAGTCCGCAGCCCAATACCTGCTGGGCCTGCAAGAGTCCGGATGTTCCGAGACTCATGAATGAAACCGGAGCAGCAGAGTTTTACAGGGGAACATGGGAAACCAAAGGCAGTGAGATTATCAATCCGATAGGATGTGCTGACTGCCATGAGGCAAAATCAATGAATCTCAGAATATCCCGGCCAGCCCTTATCGAAGCATTCGAATCACAGGGACGCGATATCTCGAAGGCAAGTCATCAGGAAATGAGAAGCCTGGTCTGTGCACAATGCCATGTTGAATACTATTTCAACAAGAAAAGGACAGAAGGCGTGGATTACCTTGTATTCCCCTGGAAGAACGGAACCTCCCTGGAAGAAATAGAAAAGTATTACGACGATATTGAATTTGCCGACTGGACCCACGCCCTGAGCCGCGCTCCCATGCTTAAGGCACAGCATCCCGACTATGAGGTTTACCTGACAGGAACCCATGCTTCAAGGGGCGTGTCATGTGCCGACTGCCACATGCCCTTCATCAGTGAAGGAGGACAGAAATTTACGGATCATCACCTCCAGAGCCCGCTGAACAACATTGCTGCGTCATGTCAGGTCTGCCACCGTGAAGAAACCGACAAACTTGTTCAGGATGTATATTCAAGGCAGGACAAGATCATGGAAAACAGAATCATCCTGGAAACGTTGCTGGTCAGATGCCATGTTGAGGCTAAAACAGCATGGGACAAGGGAGCAGGCGAAGATCAGATGAAAGATATTCTTTCGGATATCAGAAAGGCCCAGTGGCGGTGGGATTTTTCCGCGGCCGGACACGGCAACTCCTTTCATTCACCGGTTGAAACCGGCAGGATAATTGCCGGCGGAATAGCATATGCCCAGGATGCAAGGGTGAAGCTGGCGAGAGTGCTGGCAGCACTGGGGGAAAACAGGGAGATACCCTATCCCGACATTTCCACGAAAGAGAAAGCCCAGGCACTCATCGGACTCGACATGAAAAAGCTGAGGGATGAAAAGAAAATATTCCTGGACAATGTTGTTCCTGAATGGATCAGGGCAGGAAAAGAAAGGGAAGCAGGTTATTAGGTACCACAGATCCGGTCCAAAAATCTGCCGGCCGGACTGATCCTTATTCCAAAATAAAGTGTAAATTCCGGTTGTTAAATTTATTATTAACCTGATAACTTGTTAAACTCATGAAAAACAATGGAATTTTCAGCGTCAGAAAGCTTATCTGCTTATCTGCCTTTTTTTTAAGTACGGCCTTCCTCTTTGGCCAGGCGAATTTTTCAGGCAACTGGGCCTTAAATGACTCGAAAAGTGATTTCGGCGGAAGCCAGTTCAGGTTTGCCGCAACAAGTCTCTCGGTTCAGCAGGCTGCCGGCGTATTGACTGTTGAAAGCACCATGCCCGGCCGTGACGGAGGAGAAATGAAAAGCACCTCGAAATATAAACTCGATGGCTCTGTGAGTGAAAATCCCATGTTCAACTCCACCAGGAAATCAACCGTGGCATGGTCGGCAGACAAAAGCACTCTTACCATCACATCCACGATGACCTTTAACCGGGACGGACAGAGCAGGGAAATGAAAACCACCGAGACCTGGAAGCTGGCTGAAGGCGGAAAAGTTCTTAAGATTGAAAGTGTAAGGCCGGGCAGGGACGGTGAGATGAAAACCACCGCAGCATATGATAAGAAATAAACATTTTCTGATCATACTGCTTTTTCTCCTTCCGCTGGCAGGATCAGCAGATACTCTCAAAACAATAAGTGAAAAGGATTACGCAGGATGGCAGACTCTGGGGCCTGTATCCATTTCCGGTGACGGGCAGTGGATAAGCTGGAGGATTACCCTTAACGAGGGCGACGACACATTGTATATCAGTAATCCTTCCACATCAGTATTGTATAAATACCCGCTCTCCTCCGCCGGTGTTTTCTCCTCCGATTCAAAATGGGCCGCCAGCAGAATCGGCTACAGCGAAAAACAACTGGAGAAAATGACAGAGGAGAAAAAAACGGTGAAATATAAAACCAGGCTGCTCAGTCTCGAAAGCGGTAAGGAAAGAATATTTGAAAACACTGAATCCTTTGCCTTTACAAAGGATGCCGGCCATATTATACTGGCAGGATACGCGAACGACAACAAAACAAAGGATATCTTCATCCATAACCTGAAAAACGGAACTACAAAGAATATCGGAAACGTTGCGGAGTATGCTGTCAATAAAGCGGGAAACAGGCTGGCATACATAATTAGTGCTGCAGACAAAAGCGGCAACGGTGTTGAACTGATGGATCTGAACAACTATAACATCTCTTTCCTGGACAACGATACATCCGTTTACAGGAATCTGGTGTGGGAAAAGGAAGGAAACGCACTGATGTTCTATAAATCCTTTACCGACAGCACACGGCTTGAAGAGAATCATATTGTATTTGCAGTCAGGAATATTTACGGAAAACCCGAAATAAGAAGCTTTGATCCTTCCTCTGATACTATCAGGTTTCCCGGAAAATTATATGTAAAGGAATCATTCAAACCTCAGATTTCCGATAACTGCCGCATAATCTATTTCGGTGCGCATAACTGGACAGTAAAGGAAAAGAACAGTAAAAAATCCTCCGAAAAACCAAAAATCCCCGGTGTTGATATCTGGCACTGGAAAGACGATCCCATTCAGCCGAGGCAGCAGAAAACCTATGATACGGACCGCAATTTCACATATCTGTTTGCATGGAATCCCGACAAGAATTCCCTTGTCAGGCTGAGCGGCGACAGTCTCAGGCGGACCATGCTCACAGGCGACGGGACAAACGTGCTTGTTATGGACGACACACCGTACAGGCCCGCTTTCAGGGAAGCTGTTTCCGATTATTACCTGGCCGATCCCCTGACGGGAAAAAGGAAACTTCTGCTGCAGGCTTTTTCATCAGTGGCTGCATCCTCTCCGGCCGGGAAATATGTATATTATTTCATGGAAAAGAACTGGTGGGTGTATGACATAAGGAAGGATATACATGTTAACCTGACGGGCGTACTTGAGACAGTGTTCTGGAATACCCGCGACGACAGTCCGCGCGATGAGAAGCCCCCCTTCGGTACCGGGGGATGGCTGAAGGATGACAAGGCAATTTTTGTATATGACGAGTTTGACGTGTGGAAAATCGGCATGGACGGATCCCTGCCTGTACGTCTGACAAACGGGAGGGAGAACAATATCATTTTCAGACTGGTCAGGCTTGACACCGAATATCCCTATTTCAGCGATAAGACAGATCTGTACTTTTCAGCTTTCGGCGATAAGACCAAGGAATCGGGATTCTACAGGCTGACTGTGAAAAACAAATTTGAAAAACTGATTTTTGAGCCCAGATCAGTAAGCGCCCTGGCCAGGGCTGAGAAATCTGATTATTTTGTCTACAGATCCGAGTCATACACGGAATCTCCGAATATCTACAGGGTTTCTGCTTCCTTCCGCAATCCCCTCAGAATATCCGACACCAATCCGCAGCAGGCAGAATTTGCATGGGGGAAAAGTGAAATAGTGAATTTCACCAGCAGGGACGGCAGGCCCTTGCAGGGAGCACTGTTTTATCCCGCCGCTTATGAGGAGGGAAAGAAATATCCGATGATAGTATATATCTATGAGATCCGTTCAAATGTTCTCAATAATTATGTTGTACCCTCTCCCAGAAGTGCATACAATACCTCAAACTTTACCGGCAGGGGTTACTTTGTCTATCAGCCCGACATTGTCTACCGTACAAACCATCCCGGGGAATCTGCTGCAGACTGTGTCATACCAGCAGTGGAGGAAGTACTGAAAACCGGAATGATTGATGCCGGCAGGGTAGGAATCATGGGACACAGCTGGGGAGCCTACCAGACCAGTTTCATCATTACCCGCACCGGGCTTTTCTCGGCTGCGGTGGCAGGTGCCCCGCTTATTAACATGATAAGCATGTACAATGAAATATACTGGAACACGGGAACCCCGAACCAGAATATTTTTGAGATATCACAGGGCAGGCTGAGGGAACCCTGGTGGGAACAGATGGAAAATTATATGGCCAATTCCCCCATGTACGGAGCGCAAAACATAAACACCCCGCTCCTTGTAACCTTCGGCACCAGCGACGGAGCCGTCGACTGGCACCAGGGCATTGAAATGTTCACAACCATGCGAAGAATGGAAAAACCTTATATCATGCTCGTTTACGAGGGGGAAAACCATTCGCTGGCAAAAAAGGAAAACCAGCTTGACTATACGAAAAAGGTTGCTGAATTTTTTGATCACTATCTTCTGGGAACGGAACCTGCGGAATGGATACTGAAAGGAAGGAAATACCTCGATAAAAAGACAGAGGAGGAAAGGGTAAAGGAGAAAAAGTGAGGAGAAACCGGATCGGGGACCGGGGGAATCTAGAACCATGATCTGACCGGCACTCCCCGGTCATGCTGGTAGTCCGTGAGTTTGTATGAAACCGTGGAATCGTTCTCGATTATATAGATCCAGTATCCTGAAATACCTCCCGGACTGAAATACTCGCGCCTGAAAAAAAGCCTGTCACCCGGAACAAAATCGCAGGTCTTTCCGAATGCGGTGATTTTCCCGTAAGTGCTGTCCTGCGAGGTCCTTATCCAGATAAGGTCATAGCCGGTAAAATCATCCGGATCCGTATTCCTGTATTCAATATAATCGCCGGCATAACGCCTTGTAATCATCAGCCGGTCTTCATCAGGACTGGTATATGAACTTCTGGTATTGATGCAGGAAGAAAACAGCAAAACGGCAAACAGTGCCGCAGTCAGCGAAATGTCAGCTTTATTCACGGTATTCATTCAGACAGAAGATAAATCAATTCAAAAATAATTCAAATCCGCAAAATAAACAAGAATCACCGGAAACAACCGGTCTTCACGCCGGGATGGGCCGGACGGGATCAGGCGGCGGATTGAATTCCCCTTCCCATCTTGCAATCACAGCGGTAGCCAGGCAGTTGCCAAGAACATTTACTGATGTCCGGGCCATATCCATCAGCTCATCTATGCCCAGGATAATATATATGGGCCATGCCGGCAGACCAAAGCTGGCAGCGGTACCCAGCAGTATGACCATGGAGGCTCTCGGTACTCCTGCCACTCCCTTGCTGGTTAGCATCAGGGTGAAGACAATCAGCAGCTGTTTCTCCCATGAAAGGTGTATGCCACTGATCTGGGCAACAAATATGGTTGCAAGGGACAGGTACAGTGTTGTTCCGTCCAGATTGAAACTATAGCCGGTGGGCATCACAAAGGCCACAATCTTTCTTGGCACCCCGAATTCCTCCATCCGCTCCATTGCTATGGGAAGAGCCGATTCGGAACTTGTGGTCGCAAATGCTATTGTCACGGGTTCGGCTATCTTGCTGAGGAATTTACGCACAGGTATTTTGAACATGATGGCTACGGGCCAGAGCACAACAAGCAGGAAAATTATCAGGGAGGCATAGAGGGTGGCCAGCAGCTTGAACAGATTGACAAGTATCTCCAGCCCCATATTCCCTATGCTGTATGCTATTGCAGCAAAAACGGCAAAAGGCGCGAAATACATTACCAGCTGAGTGAACTTGAACATCGTTTCTGCCAGCGATTCAGTGAATCTCAGCATGGGACTCCGGTATTTTTCCCGGATCATCGCAACCGCAATGCCGAAAATGATACTGAAAATAACTATCTGCAGAACCTGCCCCTCATAAATTGACTTGGCTATGTTTTCCGGAAAAACATGAAGAATGAGATCACTCCCCGTGATAGGTTCTGTATGCGGGATGTCAGACTGATCAATCGTGTCGGGTACATTGACTCCGATTCCTGCCCTGCTGATATTGATTGCCAGCAGTCCTATGATAAGTGCGATGGTTGACACAATTTCAAAATAGACCAGGGATTTCCATCCCATCCTGCCAATCTGTTTAAGATTTGAATGCCCTGCTATGCCAACCACCAGTGTTGCAAAAAGCAGGGGGGCAATGATAGTCTTGATAAGACGAAGGAATATTTTGCTTACCAGATTCATTTTTGCTGCCACCTGAGGCAGATCATAACCAAACTCCGCTCCCACGATCATGCTGATCAGTATCCAGGTGGTCAGCGATTTACGGAACCATGCAAAGCCTATTATGGCAAATATGGCTATCCACCGGAATATCATCAGAACCCTGCTTCCTATTTTAAGGATATTGAAATGGTCTGCAGCGGTAATTAATGAGACCACAAAGAGAACTCCAAACAGAAAAAACAGATATTCCCGGGGTACCTTGTTGTTTCCTTTATTGTTTCCTGGTGTTTCCGGGGCTTTTAGTGCATCCGCCATAAGATAATGGTAAAAGAATTACAAACATAATCAATTGAAGCGATAGGTTGGCACATAAAAACCCCTGCCTGATACAGGAATTGTAAAAAAAGAAGTTAAAAAAAGAAAAATTTATTTCTCCTGCCGTATTTCAGCCAGTAAATTTTCACCTGTGAGCCTGAAATTTGAAGAATTTGAAGGAGGAATTATATATATCGGAGTACCCGGCTCAAGGCCTTGTTTCACAACCACATTCTTTTCATTCATGTCGCCGAGAATAACAATCTGCCTGGTTTTGTTTCTTTTGTAAACAAAGGGAATACTGTCAGCTCCCGTGTAAACACATTCAGTCGGTATATAAACGGCATCATCGATAGTTTTGGTGATTATCCTGTTCCAGGTTGTCATTGCCGGCCTGAGTGAATTACCGCTGTTATCTATTGCGATAAGCACCTCAAACATTTTTGCATCGGAATTAGGAAGCACCTCCCCCACATTTGCCACACTCATCACAGTGCCGGTATATGCTTTCCCCGGCAATGCATCGACGGTTACCACTACCCTCTGCCCTTTGGCAACTTTGTTTATCTCAATCTCACTTACATATGTCTTTGACAGCATTGAGGAGAGATCCGGAAGGGTGGCAACAACACGGTCAAAGGGATTTATCATTGACCCTGTCTTTCTCTTTGTTCCGTTCCATTCCTGCTTGTATATTATTATTCCGTCAGAGGGAGCGGTTATCGTAAACTTTGAAAGAAACTCCTGGAGAGCATTCACAAGTTCCTGTCCGTTTACAAGGTCCTGTTTTGTCTTTCTGATGTCGGTAAGTGACTGTGCATACCTGAGATCATAGCTTTTTTCCAGCTGCTCCAGCGCACGTTCTGCCTTGTTAAGCCTTATTTCAGCCTGACGGATTGTTGCCGGAGGCTCATATTTCGATTCAGCCAGGATTATTCTGGCTTCCTCAACAACATAAACCTGGTTTTTTATTTCATCCCTGAGATTGGTAAGGGTAACAGCAGTATCCAGAATCTTCATGTCCAGGTTGGCCTGCAGAGTGGTCAGTTGCTCAAGCTGATCCCGGAGAGTATTGGTATAATCAGTCCTGTCAAGCTGGGCTACATAATCGCCTTTTTTAACAATGGTGCCCTCAGGTATCAGGTCCTGTATCTTGTAGGTGGTGATACGCATGCTGTGCTGACCGCCTCTTCCGCCACCACCCCTCTGGGGCTGGCTCTCCTGGATTTCCGGACCCATTATATCGAAGGAATTCTCGGCAAAAAGCTCACCCGCGTTTGATATTGCTATTTCAAACAGCCCCTTCTTAACCACTGTGAAATCACTTACTTCATGTTGTTTGGATACCAGCCGGTTAAAAATCATCAGCCCTATCATCACAACAAAAACAACAATAGCAGTTATGATTATGGTTCTTTTCATTTCAAATTATACTTTTGTACGACCATTATTCACTATATAGACCATTATAAAGGCAATTTATTCCAATTTTCAAAAATAAAATGACAAACGGAATAAAATTAGTATTTAATATTCACAGAATGTCACGAAACTATTTAATCCTGCTGCCACTTGTAATGATCATTCTCAGCGGAAGCTGTTCACGGACTAAAAAGTCCCTGGCCGTTTCGGATCTTCGCTGTGAGAATCTGACCGGTCCCCTGGGACTGGGAACAGACAAGCCACGCCTGAGCTGGAAAATAATATCCGGGGAGAATGGCACTGTTCAGAAGGCTTTTCAGATACTTGCTGCCAGCAGTATCGCATTGCTCGACGAAGAGAATGCCGATCTCTGGAATTCCGGCAAGATAATGTCTCCGGAAAGCCACCTTGTTCCGTACCGGGGCAGGGAAGCCGGATCAAGAACCCTTTGCTACTGGAAAGTGAGGATATGGGATGCCGGTGACAGGTGCTCGGAGTGGAGCGATGCGGCATTTTTCAGCACGGGACTGCTGGGAGAATCAGACTGGAAGGCAGAGTACATAGGCTTTCCGCATTCAGAGGGATACACTGTCAGTCCCCAGCTGAAAAGAACCTTCACCCTTGATGATACCGGGGAAAAAGTCTTTCTCTATGTCAATTCCCTCGGATATCACGAGGTGTATGTCAACGGAGCAAAGGCAGGTGATTATGTCCTTACTCCCTCGGTTTCACAATTCAGCAAAAGATCCCTTGTTCTTACATACGATATCAGCCATATGCTCAGGCAGGGCAGAAATGACCTGGTGATCTGGACCGGCCGGGGCTGGTACAGCGAAGGACTTCCCGGAGTATCCGCTTCCGTTCCCCTTGTGAGGGCCCAGGCCGAGAAACTCAGCGGGGGCAGGTGGGAACAGATCCTGGTTACTGATACACTCTGGAAGGGACGAAACAGCGGATACTCCACCATTGGAACATGGCGTCCGCACCAGTTCGGAGGGGAATATGCCGATGCATCGCTCCTGCTGCCGGATCTCAGCGCGGAATCCCTCGACAGGGTCAGCTGGACATCCGTGTTTTCAGCTGAAAAGCCCGCCGGAGAAGCAACATCCCAGCTTTGCGAGCCCGACAGGATCTTTGAATCCATCCATGCCGCCTCGGTTGTTAAACTGAATGACAGTTCCTGGCTTGCCGACATGGGAAAAAGCATCACCGGCTATGCCGAGATCCGTTTCCCGCAGTTGCGAAAAGGCAGCAGGATCCTGATGGAATATTGTGATCACCTTGATGATGAAGGGAATATAGTCAATCAGGGACAGAGGGATATTTTTGTATCCGCCGGTGCCGGTGATGAATGCTTCCGGAACAGGTTCAACTATCACGGATTCCGCTATATCAGGATTTCCGGTCTGCCGCGGGAGCCCTTGCCGTCCGGTATAAAGGCTCACCTGATACACACGGGATACGGACAGGCTTCAACGTTTGAGTGTTCCGACCCTGACCTCAACAGGATACATGACATGATCAGCCACACTCTCAGGTGCCTCAGCCTGGGAGGATACCTGGTCGACTGCCCCTCGGTGGAAAGGCTTGGATACGGTGGTGACGGAAACGCATCCACCGAGACAGCCCAGATAATGTTCCCTCTTGCACCACTCTATTCAAACTGGCTGCAGGCATGGGCCGACTGCATACGTGAAGACGGGGGAATGCCGCATACCGCACCCAATCCCTACAACGCCGGGGGAGGTCCCTACTGGTGCGGATTCATCATCACCGCCTCATGGAGAACATACATGAACTACGGTGATGAATTAATTCTCTCGGAATATTACCCGGTGATGCAGAAATGGCTCGGATACGTGGAAAAGTATTCCCCGCGCGGCCTACTTGAACGATGGCCCGATACGGATTACAGGAACTGGTACCTGGGTGACTGGGCCGTTCCGGAAGGAGTTGACCAGACCGATCCCGCTTCAGTAAACCTGGTCAATAACTGTTTTATAGCCGTATGCTATGAAACAATGGAAAAAATTGCCGCCGTACTGGGAAAAACACATGACTCGGAAACATACCGCCTGAAACGCCGGTCCCTGAAAAACCTTATTCACAACACATTTTATGATGCCGCAAAATCAGTTTACGGAAGCGCTTCCCAGATTGATCTCACGTATCCCCTGCTTGCCGGTATCGTTCCTGACAGCCTTGCCGGAACAGTAAGGGAAAACCTGAGGGATGTGATACTAAACAGGTACGGAGGCCATTTTGCATGCGGGCTTGTCGGAATACCGGTTTTCACCGAGTGGGCGGTAAAAAACAGGGAGGCAGACCTCTTCCGGTCCATGCTGCTTAAAAGGGACTATCCGGGATACCTGTACATGCTCGGCAACGGTGCCACCACGACATGGGAGCACTGGAACGGTGCCAGGAGCAGGATACATAACTGCTACAACGGAATCGGCCGGTGGTTTTACCAGGCAGTGGGGGGAATACAGAATGACGAAACGGAATGTGCCTACAGATCGGTTATAATAGATCCCCAGATACCCTCAGGAATAAGCTGGGCAAATACATCCCAGGAAACACCATACGGCACCGTCAGGGTGAACTGGAAAATGACAGATGCCGGCTTTCATATGGAAGTAGGGATCCCTTACGGAAGCAGAGCCAGGGTGATGATACCCGGACATGCGGAAAAATACAGGATGAACGGGAAAGAAATCGGAAATGAGACTTCCGTGGCGGAAATTCCGGGAGGAACCTATATTTTTGAGTGGCAAAAATAAACAGGCAGACTGTGAGTGAGGAAAGAGATTTTGAACTGGTAAGGAAACTGAATCCCGCCAGAATAATCATTCCCGTTCTGATCGGACTGGCGGTGGTTGCCTGGCTGATATCGCGGGAGATCAGCCGGGAAATGCTGAGTTATCTCCAGCTCACATGGCAGTCAGTATTCTGGCTCTTCATAGCAATATGCTTCATGATAGGAAGGGACCTCGGCTATATGATCAGGATACGGGTACTGTCAGAAAAGGACCTTACCTGGAGACAGGCATTCAGGGTAATCATGCTCTGGGAATTTACCTCGGCAATTACTCCGTCAACCGTGGGAGGCACTGCCGTGGCTGTTGTTTTCATCCACAAGGAAGACATCTCAGTAGGCCGGAGCACTTCCATTGTACTTGCAACTTCCTTCCTGGATGAACTGTATTTCGTGATAATGTTCCCGCTCATCCTTCTTATCGTCGGAAAAGATGTCCTTTTCACCACCTCTCTCCAGGGCACCGGCCCCGCCCTTCTGAACAACCTTGTCATTGTGGCTGTGGCAGGATACTCAATAATACTCGCCTGGGTGGTCCTGGTAGGATACGGTCTTTTCGCCGATCCGGAAAAGATCAAGAAGATCCTTGTCTGGATCTTCAGGCTGCCCGTGCTGAGAAAATGGAAAGCTTCAGCCGAAAAGGCAGGAGATGACATTATTTCCAGCTCCGGGGAACTGAAAAGGAAATCCGTTTTTTTCTGGATAAAAGCATTTACGGCAACATTCCTTTCATGGACATCCAGGTATTTTGTGATAAATGCAATACTGGTTGCATTCTTTGAAATAAGGGACCATCTGCTGATCTTTGCACGCCAGCTGGTCACCTGGATCATGATGATCATCAGCCCCACCCCGGGGGGAAGCGGATTTGCCGAAGTCATACTGGGGCGCTATATAACCGATGTCATTCCTGCCGGCCCCGAGCATACCGTGGGCCTGGCCCTTGCAATAACAATTATCTGGAGAATAATAAGCTACTATCCTTATTTAATAATCGGAAGCATAATATTACCGGGCTGGATACAAAGAAAATTCGTAAAACATTCTCTCAAAAAGAAATAGTTTTATAACTTAGATGCGTCTGCAAGATATATAGCACTGAGCATCGATGAGTGAAGAAATTCTGAAGGCCCTGATGGAATTATTTGCCCTGATTGTCAAGCAGGACGGGGGTATGCTGGCAAGTGAACGGGAATATGTGAAAAACTTCCTGGTCAGGCAGCTCAGCAGTGAAAACGTGAGTCAGTACCTGGCTCTTTTCGATGAACATGCCGGCCCTGTGAATGACAGTGAGGACTCCAAGGACACAAATGTAAAACCATCAGTCAGGGATTCCGTCAAGATACTGGCCATATGCAAAAAGATCAACCGGACACTTAACGGGGAACAGAAGGTTATCACCCTGATGCGCCTGTTCGAGCTGGTGAATGCCGACCGGCGCTTCACCCCGCAAAGAATGAATATCATCAATACCGTTGCGGAGGTTTTCAATATCCCCCCGGAGGAATTCAGATCAGTCGGGATTTTCGTTACAAACAATGAAACGGAAAACCTGTCTGATCCGTCCATACTGCTTTTCCATCCCGGTGCCCATAAATGCAGGGTCTGTGAAAACATGGAGGCAGGATATCCCGGTACGCTGCTGGTATGCCTGAGAGTGGCAAGCGTTGACCTGCTCTTCATGAAATATATATCCGGAGAACAGCTGAAGCTGAACGGCCTCCCGATATTCTCAGGAAATATCTACATTTTTCCCAAGGGCGGCTCGCTCAGATCTGCCCAGGGATACCCGATATACTACAGTGATATCAGTTCAAGATTCCTTTCCGAAACCATTGCTCATAAAATTTCCTTCAGGGTTGAACATCTGTCATACTTTTTTGTGGAGGGCCATCCGGCAGTTGACGATGTGAGCTTTTCCGCGGAACAGGGTCAGCTCATCGGGATTATGGGAGGAAGCGGATCGGGCAAGACGACACTGCTGAATCTTGTTTCAGGAATCGTTAAGCCATCAGCGGGCTCAGTAAGGGTAAACGGACTTGACATCAATAGTGACACTTTCCCCGAGGGTGTCCTGGGATATGTGCCTCAGGATGACCTGCTGATTGAGGACCTTACAGTTTTTGAAAACCTTTATTATGCTGCCTGCCTGTGCTTTAAAAACAAAACAAAAGCAGAAATAATTTCTCAGGTCGAACAGACTCTTCTGAATCTGGGGCTTTTTGAAAAAAGAAACCTGAAGGTGGGATCTCCCCATAACAAGGTTATCAGCGGCGGCCAGAGAAAAAGGCTGAACATAGCCCTGGAAATGATCAGGGAACCATCCGTTCTGCTTCTTGACGAACCCACTTCCGGACTGTCATCAAGGGATTCCGAAAACCTGATGGACCTGCTCAGGGAACTGGCCCTTAAGGGGAAACTCGTTATTTCCGTGATACATCAGCCCTCATCGGAAATATTCAAGATGTTCGACAATATCCTGATAATGGATCAGCGGGGCAGCATGGCATACTACGGCAATCCCGTGGATGCAGTTATCTATTTCAAGACTCTCGATGCACAGATCAATGCATCCGTCGGGGAATGTCCTTCCTGCGGGAATATAAATCCCGAAACGATATTCAGTATTATCGAAACACAGGTGGTTGACGAGTTCGGGAAATATACCGAAAAGAGAAAGATAAAACCGTCGGAATGGGCATCACTGTTCCGGGCAAAATTCCCCCTGCCGCCGGAAGCGGAAGAAACGGAAAAACCGCCCAGCAACCTTGACAGACCGTCCGTACTGCAGCAGTTCAGGATTTACCTTTCACGCGACCTGAAAAGCAAACTGGCAAACCGCCAGTATCTTCTGCTCACTCTTGCCGTGGCCCCCCTTCTCGGACTCATCCTTTCCTTTATAATAAGATATATTCCCGATCCCGATTCAGATGTTTACCTGTTCGCGGAAAATGAAAATATTCCCATCTACATCTTCATGGGCATAATTGTGGCACTCTTTCTCGGACTTACGATTAGTGCGGAGGAGATCTTCCGTGACAGGAACATACTCAGGAGGGAAAGGTTTCTGAACCTGAACCGGAGCAGCTACCTTCTTTCAAAGGTCAGCGTGATGCTGATCATTTCGGCAATCCAGACCTTCCTGTTCTGTGCAGTGGCCAATCCCGTACTGGGAATCAGGGGGCTCTTCATGTACTACTGGATCGCCCTGTTCAGTACATCCTTCTGCGCCAATATGCTCGGCCTGAATATTTCTTCGGCATTTAACTCCGTAATAACCATTTATATTATAATACCCCTTCTCATCATACCGATGATGGTACTGAGCGGGGCCATGTTTCCCTTCGACAAGCTCAACAGGAAAATCGGAAATGTCGGGAAAGTGCCCTTTCTGGCGGAACTGATGCCCACCCGCTGGACCTATGAGGCCCTCATGCTCACGCAGTTCAGGAACAACCGCTACAGTACCACCGAATACAACCGCGAAGGGGAAACATATTATTCCCTTCAGAAGAAAATCAGCGAATCCGATTTCAACAGGGTTTACCGGATTCCGGAACTGAAAAGAAGATTGTCGGATATTCCCCGGGAAAATGTCCCGGCCAGCACCGCAGGCAAAACCCCGGCCAGGCCGGAAAAATGGAGCAGCGACCTGATTCTCCTGAAAAACGAAATGATAAAAATAAGTGATGTTTACAAGGTGCCGCAATTCGGCCATATTGCTTCACTCAGCCCCGAAGCATTCAGCAGCGGAATTGCAGACTCACTGAACTCATACCTCAGCCGCCTGGATGAAATCTTCAGCATGCGCTTCAACTCCGCAAGCGAAACACGCGACAGATTCTATAACCTGAACTCTGCTAAACTGAACGAACTGCAGGATCAGCACTATAATTACCAGCTGGAACAGATAGTCACAAAATACTTTGAACGGCATAAAATGCTCATCTACAACAATTCAATAATCCAGAACGTGGATCCGGTCTACCTGGATCCGGTGAAAAAGGGAGTATTGTCGTTCAGAACTCATTTTTTCGCACCGACCAAATATTTCCTGGGAAAAAATATTGATACTTACAGGTTCAATATCAGGGTAGTACTTATCAACAGCCTCTTTCTGTACCTTATATTGTATTTCAACCTTCTTGCCCGGGCCATCGGTTCTCTTGAAAAATTTAAAACCCGAAAACGATTAATAAGTAAATAGTTAAATACTTTTTTATATATTTGCATTATTCAATGTAGTCTGATGAAAGGAAACTTATTTTTTATTCTGATCGTTTCACTTATATTATCCGTCTCATGCAGAAATTCCCAGAAAAACAGCTCCGGGTTTGTTTTTCCCGAGGATGATTCAATCCCTCTGGGTGAGGCTGAAAAATTAAGTGCTGAAGCTATAGCTGATATTTCAAACAATATCGCCTCACCGGTTGAGATTGCAAATCTTCTTCAGATGTTGTCCGTACCCTATTCGCCCGGTTATCTGGCTTCATCAATAAATGCAAACAGGCAGCCAACGGATTTTGACAAGGCGCTGGCCCTGGGAATCCTGGGGGCCGACCTGGGTTATCTGAACATGTATGAAAAGACAGCTACTGCAATCAATATTCTTTCTGACATCAAGAAACTTGCGGAAGGTCTGAAAGTCGGCCAGTTTTTTGATTTTGAGGCAATCAGAAGGCTGTCCCTCAACCGGTCCAACCTGGATTCCCTCCTGTTCCTGTCCATCGACTCCTATACAAGGATAGACAAATATCTCCGGGATAACGGAAGGGGGCATCTGTCTGCACTTATGATAATCGGAGTGTGGATCGAAGGCCAGTATCTGGCAACACAGGTCATCAGGGAATATCCCCATCCGGTTCTCCGTGACAGGATAGGTGAACAGAAAATTATTCTCAACGATCTCATAATGCTTGCGGCACCGTACTGTGAACGGGATACGGAATTCAGGGCACTGTGCGGTTATCTTCAGGATATGAGGGAAAAATTCAGGAATGTAAAAATAACATACAGCCTGGGTGATCCTGTCAGCATTGAAAAGGACGGTGGACTTGTTGTTGAACAGACAGAAACGAGCAATGTCGAAATGAGCGATGAACAGCTGGCCGGACTGGTTGAGATTACCGGAAACATTCGCAATAAACTGGTTTTAAATAACTGACATGAAGTTATATCTATCACTGATCATTATGATGATCACCGCATGCATCACGGCATACGGACAGTCATCAGAACTCCTGGTGAGCAACTGTGTCCAGAATGCAGGACCCGATGCAAGATATCTCAAGGATTTCAGGATTCAGCTCGGGAAGACAGACAATCCGGGAGAACCAAGATACAAAACCCAGATGTCGCTCTGGAAGAATACCAAATACAGGTTTTCCCTGTGCAACTCGGAGGATTCGGAGGGTTTACTGTATCTGAACCTTAAGGATGATGCAAATAAAATGGTACTCTCATCCCTGGATCCCGAAACCGGGAAAACCTATGCCTTCATCGACTTCATCTGCAACAAAAGCGGAATATACCAGCTAAGCTTCGATTTCACCGGCGGACTGAAAGGTTCGGGAGTCGGAGTGGTATCAATGATAAAATGATTTCCGGGTTAAGGACACGGCAAATAATACGGTCGGGCCCACAGGCAGGATTGCGGCAGAACACAAACAGCCGGTTTACAAGGCGGAAATCCCGGTAAAGTGGAAATCGCCGAATGAAAAGACAACTAAAGGAGGCTCAGAACCTGAACCAGTAAAACCAGCAGGAAGAAACCGCTGAACATGATCTCAGGGACAACCTTTTTCCTGACGAAAATGAAATAGTGTGACAGGATGTATGAAACAGGTATTGCAAAAATCCACAGCAGTTCCGCTGAAGCCGAAGGCACTGTGAAATACACCACAACCGTGATTATCATCACCCACAGCAGGAGGTAGAAAGTCTTCCGTGATTTTATTTTCCTGCTGTCGATCATTTTCAGCAGAAAAGCCACAGCCGTAAGTATCATCAGTCCCGTAAAGACCAGGGTAAGCGTTTCAATTCTCGAAAGTGCAAATTCAGCCGGCTCAGCAAAAAGATTCTCCCCTAACACGGAAACCGGCAGACTGACGTCCTTCCCGATAACGTAGTAGATGCCGGCCAGGATAATGTAGGGTGTGGCAAGGCCGATTACAGATGTTGTTATCTCAATAATATTTCCAGATCTCAATAAAATAATACCGATGAACACCACTGCCCCGAACCAGATGAGATTCGCGTAAAACAGCGACCCGGTACTGATGAAGAGGGCGGCGTCAAAAAAATTGAATGCGGTTCCGGCTTTGCGGTAGGATCCCATTATCCGTTTCAGGGCAAGCATCAGGAATACTATTGCCGGAAGGACGGGGTTGGGAACCTGATTGAACGGCAGAAGGGCGGTCATGAGAATATACATGAAGGCCGGGAAAAAGGTACGTTCCCCGATGAAAAATACCGATGTGTTGAAATTGACCAGCAGGAAAAGGACGAATATCAGTACCAGCATTGTGAATATCAGTCCGGACCAGACATTCGGACCGGTTATCATCTTTACAACAGCATACAGCGGCATGGGATCGGATTCATATACAGCTGCCTCACCTGTTCCGGGCTCAATGAATGCACTGATCCACATGAGTGCAAGGATGACAACAATCAGGAATATCACTCCCGGTCCGGTTCCCCTGAATAATTTTGAAAACATGTCCTATTTCAAGTCAAATCCTATATCCTTCCTGTAATACATGCCGGCGAAGGAAATCTGTGCCGCATTGCTGTATGATCCTTCAAGGGCCTCATTCAGGCTCTTTCCCCATGAGCTCACTGCCAGGACCCTCCCCCCGGAGGTCAGCAGGCGCTCCCCTTCCGCTTTTGTTCCGGCATGGAAAACGGCGCAATCGCTTGTTTTTTCCAGTCCCGTTATCTCCATCCCATTTTTGTAGCTTCCCGGGTATCCTCCTGATACAAGCATGACGGTAGTAACGAAGCGGCTGTCAGTTTCAAGGGAGCGTTCCGACAGATTTCCTTCCGCAACACCTTCAAGCAGATCCAGGAGATCCGACTTTATCCTGGGAATAACCACCTCCGCCTCAGGATCGCCCATGCGGACATTGTATTCAATCACGTAGGGATCGCCGTCAACATTCATCAGTCCGAAGAACAGGAATCCCGTGTATACAATGCCTTCTTCGGCAAGCCCCCTCATCGTTGGTTCAATTATTCTGTCCCTGACCTTGTCCATGAACTCCTTCCCGGCAAAGGGCACAGGCGACACAGCACCCATTCCCCCCGTATTCAGTCCGGTATCCCCGCTTCCGGCCCTCTTGTAGTCCTTTGCTTCAGGAAGCAATTTCCAGGATTTCCCGTCAGTAAGGATAAAAGCCGATAATTCGATGCCCTTCAGAAATTGTTCCACTACAACCTTTTCCCCGGCGGAATCGAATTTCCCGTCCAGTATGGCATTTACCTCAGCGGCCGCCTCATTAATGTCGTCGATTATCAGAACACCCTTGCCCGCAGCCAGTCCGTCAGCCTTAATAACATAAGGACTCCGGAGAGTGGCAAGAAATTCAGGTACCTCATGTGCAGTCGCCCTGTTGAAAGTCCGGTAGCGCGATGTGGGTATGCCGTGACGCATCAGAAATGCCTTTGCGAAATCCTTGCTGCCTTCAAGGCGCGCAGCCGACCTGCAGGGACCGATAAGGGGAATGTTTTTCAGCAGGGGATCGGAAAGGAAATAATCATGTATGCCCGCAACCAGCGGTGCTTCCGGGCCCGCTATCACCATTCCTATATCGTTTGCAAGCACTGCATCCCTCACCTGACCGAACCTGCAGGGATCTATCGCCAGGTTTGTTCCGGCTGCGGCTGTACCAGCATTACCGGGACCGGCAAAGATCCTTCCAGCTTTTTTGCTCTGTGTCAGTTTCCATGCAAGGACATGCTCCCTTGCGCCCGAACCCAGGATAAGAATATTCATCTGCGCATTTAATTTGGCTTTTCCCGAAAATTATAATTTCCAGCTATAAAAGTAAAGCCTGCTGAGCAATAATTCAAATTATTGTAAGTCAGGACAGCGGAATTCCCAGCCTTTCCCGGCTGAAGTCTCAAGAAATTCATCAAGGAACAGAACCGAAGTCGAATCCTGCCTGTCATGGAGTACTATCACTGATCCCGGCCTGATCCGCCTGTTCAGGATTTCAAGTGACCGGGCCGGCGGAAATTCCCGGTCAAAATCATAGGGCATCACATCCCAGAATACTATCCTGAATGAAGTCTTAAGGCGAAGATACTGGTTATAGCGTAATAATCCGTACGGGGGCCGGAATAAACTTGCTGAAGTAAATCCGGAAGCCCTTTTCACATCCCTGCAGTATTCACCCGCTGAGGTACTCCAGCCGTTCAGGTGATTATAGCCGTGATTTCCCACAATATGGCCCCTGTCCCTTATCATGCCCACCAGGCCCGGATAGGTTTCAGCCGCTCTTCCGTCACAGAAAAAAATGGACCTTACATTATGCCTTTCCAGTATTTCAAGAAGTTCCGGAGTGGATTCCGGATCAGGTCCGTCATCAAATGTAAGGCAAAGGATTTTCTCCCTCGTCCTGATCCTGAACAGGGCTTCGGGATAGATCCGGGCAGCAAGGGAGGGGATGGTAAAAAACCTCATAACCTGTCAGCCCCTGCTGTAAAGCCTGTCATAGTAGTTACCTATCAGGGCCTCGGTAATGCTTGTCAGATCGCTTTCCTTCAGATCAATTGACAGCCGGTAGAGATCCAGAAGTGCCTGCATGTTTATGCCTGTCGGATAGTCAAGTCCGTATCTCCTGCCGGCATCCAGACTGATGGCGTAATCGAGATATTCCCGGGCATGATTGATGATATCCCCTGCCAGCCTCAGGCCTTCCTCCTTTTGTCCCGCCTTTATCAGTACTTCAGCCAGTCCTATGCTGAAAAAGTCGTGCTGAAGCTTTTCGGCCGGAACAATCTCCATGCCCCTCCTTGCAACCTCAACAGCCCTGACCGTATCTCCTGCCGCCAGCAATGCCCTTCCAAGGTTTCCGAACATTCTCCTGAAATTGCTGAACATACGTTTATTGTTCTCATCCAGGTAAACCGAGGGATCTTCAGCATTGCCCCATCTGAACCTGTTCATCATATTGTCGTACATGACCACGTGGTCAATTATTCCATAATCCCCGCCCTGCGAATTATCCGTGTTTATCGGAACTATTCTGTATGCCATGCCCTCCTGGACAAAGAATTTTTCAAGACCGTTGTACTGGCTGGAAGGCACCGTGGTTGAAAAATAAACCGGACGGGTCCATTTGCTGGTTGCCAGCAGGTCCATTATTGCAAGATCATTCTTGAATGCATCCGATGATGTAATTTCCCATACAATGGGTGAAAGAAGCCTGTTCCTGAAATATTCCTTAACCGTTCCGTTGGACAGTACAACGGAAGTATCAACATCTATAAGCACTTTGTTGCCGGGGAAATAATTCACATAATCCCCTCTTCCGGAGATGTCAACAAGATATTTCCTGTCATCCATCCCCGCAAAATTCACAAGCTCCCTGATATTGACCGGATCATCAATCCTTGACAGTACAGGGATCTGTGTACGCTGCCCCTCACGGTATTTATCCTGATCCAGTGACAGGGGAAGGGGTTCCGACTTAAATGCCTTCTGCCTCATCATCTCTATATACCATCCGGCCTGGAGATAGCTCAGGTTTGCCACCCTGACGTCGGTTCTCACTTCCTCAACATCCTGAATATACCAGAGCGGGAAGGAATCATTGTCGCCATAGGTGAAAATTACAGCACCGGGAGCACATGACTCCAGGTAATTGGCACCTATATCCCTGGCTGTGTAGCGGCCCGACCGGTCGTGATCATCCCAGTTCTCCGCGGCCATCAGCACAGGGCCCGCTGCAGTGACGGCAGCAAGAGCCGTTATTGCAGCCGGGGCGGATTTCAATATCCTGTTCAGCAATTCGTACAAAAACATCACACCCATTCCTATCCACATTGCAAAGGCATAGAAGGAGCCGGCATAGGCATAATCCCTTTCCCTGGGCTGGTTTGGCGACTGGTTCAGGTATACAATGATTGCAAGACCTGTCATGAAAAAGAACAGGAAAACAAGAAAAAGACCCTTCCTGTCTCTGCGGTACTGCCATAATATGCCCGCTATACCCAGGAGCAGCGGAAGCATGTAATACCTGTTCCTGCCGGGATTTTCCAGAAGCTCCGAGGGCAGCTGGTCCTGGCTGCCCAGCCTGGCATTGTCAATAAACCTGAATCCCGATATCCAGTTCCCGTGTATCTTGTTTCCGTTGCCCTGAATATCGTTCTGCCTGCCTGCAAAATTCCACATGAAGTATCTGAAATACATGAATCCTGCCTGATACCTGAAGAAGAATTTCAGGTTTTCCCCGAAAGTAGGGCATACAAGCGTTCTCTTGCCTGACCCGGAAGTGATGGTATATTTCTTCCCCCTTATCCCGGCCCAGTAAGTATAGGCCTGTTCATGTTCAGGATCACGGCTGTACATTCTGGGAAAGACAGTCTCAAACCTGTTGTCATATTTATATTCCGGCCGGTAATAGGGTTCATACTTTCCGTCAACCTTGTTGTATCCCGACACCCTGTTTTTCACATCAATGGCCGGTGCACTGTAGTAAGGTCCGAAAAGCAGCGGGGCACTGCCGTACTGCTCCATATTGATATAATACCCGAGGGCGAAAATGTCTGAGGGATTGTTCTGGTTCATCGGAGGCCTGGCCGATGAACGTATCATGATCATTGCATAGGATGAGTGACCTATCATTATCACCGTCAGCGCCGTAATGATATAATTGAGAATGATATTCTTCTTCCGGATTGAATATCTGATACCGGCAACCAGCAGAACAGTCACTGCCGCAAGAAAAACGAACAGTCCGGTATTATATGGAAGTCCGAGAGCATTTACAAAAAACAGTTCAAACCATCCGGCAGCCTTCGGCACTCCCGGTATGAGCACAAAGACCATAAAACCCAGAGTCAGAATGGCAGTCAGCAGGGTGTTCAGGATTCCCTTCCCGCTGATCTCATATTTTTTAAAATAGACCACAAACACGAGAACCGGGATTACCAGGAGGTTAAGCCGGTGAATTCCCAGGCTGAGTCCGATGATATAGGCTGTGAGAATGATCCATCGTCCGGCATAGGGTTTGTCCGCTTCCTCCTCCCATTTGAGCATGGTCCAGAAGACAAGTGCGGTACAGAGCGATGAAAGGGCATACAGTTCCCCTTCCACTGCCGAAAACCAGAAAGTATCGGAAAATGTGTAAGCCAGGGCTCCGGCAGCTCCGCTGCCTATAACCGGAAGAATATGCTTTGCCTGAAGCTCTCCGTCCCTGCTTACAACTCTCCTCACGAGGTGGGTGACCGACCAGAAGAGGAAGAGGATTGTCAGAGCACTGCAGATAGCCGAAAAGCTGTTCACCGTAAAAGCCACCTTCAACACATCGCCTCCGGCAAAGAATGTGGCAACACGGCCCAGCATCAGAAAGAGCGGTGCTCCCGGCGGATGGCCGACCTGGAGCCGGAATGCGGAAAGAATGAATTCACCGCAATCCCAGAAACTGACGGTCGGTTCGGCAGTCATCAGGTAAACGGCTGCCGAAACGGCAAAGACTGACCATCCGGCAATATTGTTCCAGCGTCGGAAAATGTCCAATACTGAATTCATAAGGAAATATTTTGAATATTTGAGCTAAAGAACGTAAAAAATTATCAGATATAATATCTCCACGGTTTGTTTTTCCAGAATTCACCGGCATAATCAATTCCTATCCTCGGGCCCTGCCTGAAGGACGGACTGATACCGCCGTCCTCAACCCAGATCCTGCCAGACACTGCAAGGTCTTCACCATAAAAGGAACGGTCCTATTCCGAGTTCCCTGGTCAGCTTACCCGGGCCCGTGAGCCCCTCAAGGGCCCTGATGAGAACAGCCTGGGGATTATTTTCCTCTCCGGTTACAAAATTCAGCATCCAGTACATGCCATATATGAGATAGACATAGATCCTGCCTCCCCTTCCGTACATCACCCTGTTTCTCGGGGTTTCCCCCTGGCTGGCATGGCAGGCCTTGTCTTCAGTCCCGCGGTATGCCTCGGTTTCCGTAATCATATATCTTTCCGGCACACTGCCCCGCCGGATCACCAGGTACTTTCCGATAAGTTCAGGTGCAACCTCAAGAACGTCCCGCGAGAAGAATTCCGCGGACAGCCTTTTTTCCCCTTCCATATCAGTAGGGGATTTTATTTTCATTTTCATTCCACTTCCTGAAAGGGTCCGGTCCGTTGCAGCAACCGGGAATATGAAGGAAGCGGACATGCCTTGATGAAGGTTCCAGCATTATCTCATCATAGATGAATTTATCGCTGAAGCCTGCCTTTTCTGCCTCCTTCCGGTCGAAGGCATATACAACCTTCTTTATTCCTGCCCAGTAAACGGCGCCCAGGCACATGGGACAGGGTTCGCATGAAGAGTATAGTATGCAATCTGCAAGATCGTGGGTTCCGAGAATTTCGCAGGCTTTTCTTATGGCATTGATTTCTGCATGGGCCGTGGGATCCGCTGAAAGAACAACATTATTCCAGCTTTCGGCAATTATCCTTCCGTCTTTAGCAATCAGCGCACCGAAGGGCCCTCCCCCCTCGTTCACTCCCTGAACTGCAATTTCCAGGGCCCTGCATAAAAAAACACGGTCTTTTTCCATAAGGCAGATTAAATGAAATACATTACTGTTGAAATGGTTTGCAAAAATAAGCATGCTTTGAGCTGCCTGAATAAATTCCTGCAAATTCTTTTTTTTTATCAAATATGTTGTATTTTTGCAATCCCGAAAATTAGCGGGTTTTAACAGTAAGTCAAAGTTTTTAAACAAAAAAGTAAGACAAGTGGACACCTTAAGCTATAAAACAGTATCGGCAAACAGGGCAACCGTAAGCAAGGAATGGGTAGTTATTGATGCGGAAGGAGCAGCCCTCGGACGCCTGGCAACCATGATAGCGGGTTTGCTGAGAGGAAAACACAAGGTAAATTTTACACCTCATGTTGACTGCGGCGACAATGTTATTGTTATAAATGCTGAGAAGGTTTCACTGAGCGGGGATAAATGGACGGATAAAAAATATGTAAGCCATACCGGCTATCCCGGCGGGCAAAGGTTCACCACAGCTGCTACCCTTTTAAAGAAGAATCCTGCCGGTCTCATTGAAAGGGCTGTCAGGGGAATGCTTCCCAAAAACCGCCTGGGCAGGGCATTGTTCAGAAACATGTATGTATATAGCGGATCTTCCCATCCCCATGAAGCCCAGCAACCCAGAAAAATTGAATACACAAACAACTAACTCACTCATATGGAACCTATCAATGCTATTGGAAGAAGAAAAGCAGCCGTCGCCAGGGTATATCTGAGCAACGGCAGGGGCAACATCACAATTAACGGCAAGGATTACAAGGATTATTTCGGACAGGCTACGCTTCACTATATTGTTACCCAGCCGCTGCTTCTTCTGGATGCTTCAGACAAGTATGACATTACCGTCAATCTTTCAGGTGGCGGGGTAAAGGGTCAGGCTGAAGCACTGCGGCTCGGAATATCAAGGGCATTGGTCAGGATTGATGAGGAAAACAAGACTATTCTCAAGGCAAATGGTTTTATAACCCGCGATCCCCGTGTGGTTGAAAGGAAAAAGCCCGGCAGGCCCGGGGCCCGGAAGAGATTCCAGTTCAGCAAACGCTAGGAACAGCTGCCTTAGCGGATGAGATGGAAGTTTAGTATCTAAATTGCAAAGACTTCCCGCAAGGGAACTACTCTGTGATTGACAATAAAGAATGTAAACTTAAATATTGATACATGCCCAGAACAGATTTTAAACAATTACTTGATGCAGGAGTACATTTCGGACATCTGAAAAGAAAATGGAATCCTGCCATGGCTCCGTATATTTTTATGGAACGCAATGGTATTCATATCATTGATCTTGAAAAAACCATTGACAAGCTTGATGAAGCAGCTTCAGCAATGAAGCAGATTGCCAAGTCGGGAAAGAAAATCCTTTTCGTGGCAACGAAGAAACAGGCCAAGGAGATCGTTGCCGATAAAGTCAACAGAGTAAATATGCCCTATGTGACCGAACGCTGGCCCGGCGGCATGCTTACGAACTTCCCGACCATCCGCAAAGCGGTCAAGAAAATGAGTTCCATTGACAGAATGGCTGCCGACGGCACATTCTCAAACCTTTCAAAACGCGAAAAGCTCCAGATCACCAGGCAGAGAGCCAAGCTTGAAAAGAACCTCGGAAGCATTGCCGACCTTACACGCCTTCCCTCTGCACTTTTTGTCGTCGACATATGCAAGGAACATATTGCCGTGAGAGAGGCAAAGCGCCTGGGTATACCGGTATTTGCAATGGTGGATACAAACTCCGATCCCACGGAAATAGATTTTCCGATACCTGCCAATGACGATGCCTCCAAATCGATTTCCCTGATAACTGAAATACTTTGCCAGGCTATTGAAGAGGGTCTCAATGAGAGAAAGATGGAGAAGGACAAGGAGCCGGGAACCAGGGAAAGAAGGGTTGTCAGGAAGGATACTGTTGCAGCGGGAGTATCCGCGTCACTCTCAGGCCTGGACGGCGATGATGAGGAAGAGGAGGAGGAAAGCGTACCGCGCAGGGATTATTCCCGTCCCGATGAGGATGCAGACGCTGAAGATACGGATGAGGATGATGACGGGGAAGACAGCGACGATGATGATGATTCAGGCGACACCGACGAAGATGATGACCTCATCTACAGTATTGACGAAGAGGAATAAACAATATAATTAATCAATAAATTTAAAACCAGGATCTATGGCTACAATTAGTGCGGCAGATATTGCCAGACTGAGACGAATGACCCTTGCAGGGATGATGGATTGTAAGAAGGCTCTTGAGGAAGCCGAAGGCAATTTTGAAAAGGCAGTGGAAATAATCAGGAAAAAGGGACAGTCTGTAGCAAACAAGAGGGCTGACCGGGAAGCTTCTGAAGGAGTTGTCCTGGCCAGGGTAAGCGATGACGGGAAAAGAGGTATCATGATAGTGCTGAACAGTGAATCGGATTTCGTTGCCAAGAATGCCGAGTTTGTGGGATTCGCCAATCAGATACTGGATCTTGCCATGAAAAGCAATCCTGCTGATCTCGAAGAACTTAAATCCCTGCCCATGGATGGTGTCACTGTTGGTGAGAAAGTGGTTGAGTATATAGGAATTATCGGTGAGAAGCTGGAACTTTCAGCTTATTACAGGATTGAAGCTCCCTTTGTACAGGCATATATTCACCCGGGCAACAAACTGGCCGCCCTCACGGGTTTTGACAGGGCCGGACTCGACCAGCAGGTCTATAAGGATGTTGTAATGCAGGTTGCCGCAATGAATCCCGTTGCTGTTGACAAGGGAGATGTTCCACAGTCAGTTATCGACCAGGAACTGGAAATTGGAAGGGAACAGGCAAGACGCGAAGGCAAGCCGGAAGCCATGCTTGAGAAAATAGCCCAGGGCAAGCTTGCCAAATTCTACAAGGAAAGCACACTGCTGAACCAGGATTTCATTAAGGACAGCAAAATAACCGTTGGCCAGTATCTTAAAACGGCAGGCGACTCGCTTAAGGTTACAGGCTTTGAAAGACACAGCCTGACTATTTAAATCCTTTCACTGCCGGCACCTCTCATCAGAACAGGAAAAGGGACCGCCCCGGGTAACGCAGGAAGCCTGCAATGAACGATCCGGGGTAACGCAGGAAACCTGCAATGAACGGTCCCGCTCAACGGAGGAAGCCTGCAATGAACGGTCCCGGGCAACGGAGGATACCGAACCGGACGGAACCAGTGCTGAAGACATATTTCCCCGTACCGTAACAGGTGTCACCAAAGGGGTAAAACAATCAGGGAGACATTCATTGTCTCCTTTTTTTATTAATTTCGCGCTGTTTCATCACTGTTAGTCCCTTACATGAATATGAAATACAGGAGAATTTTATTGAAACTCAGCGGTGAGTCCCTTGCCGGATCAGGCAGTTACGGGATTGACGGGTCAGTACTTGATTTCTATGCAAAAGAAGTCGCGGAACTGGCTGAAAAAAAATACGAAATATCCATCGTTATCGGAGGCGGCAACATCTTCAGGGGCCTGAGCGGAAGCGAATCGGGATTTGACAGGGTAAAGGGCGATCAGATGGGTATGCTTGCAACGGTGATAAACAGCCTGGCACTCGAAAACGCGATACAAAATAAGGGATATGCCGCAAAGGTCTATACCTCGATAAGGATGGAGCCTGTCGGCAACCTCTACATACGTGATACTGTAAACGAGGAGCTGAAAAAAGGCACTGTCTGCATTATTGCCGGCGGAACGGGCAATCCGTTTTTCACTACCGATACCGCTGCGGCTCTGCGGGCTGTTGAACTGAAGGCCGATCTTCTTCTGAAAGGCACCCGGGTGGACGGGGTTTATACAGCCGATCCCGAGAAAGTGGCCGATGCCGAAAAATTCGACAGTGTTTCATTTGACGAAGTCATCTCCCGCCGGCTGAAGGTCATGGATTCGACAGCCTTTACCATGTGCCGTGAAAACAGGATGCCTGTCATTGTTTTCAACATGAATATTCCGGGAAACCTGAAAAAGGTTGTCAGCGGCCAGAAGACGGGAACTCTCATTTATCCCTCCTGACTGATCACACTTTTATCTATATTTTATTAAATTTGTCATAATACGGCCGGGAAAGCGGCCTTTTACACAACAGGAAATTATTATCTAACAATTCTGACAATATGAATGAAGATGTTGAACTGATTATAGAAGAAACAAGGGACAGAATGCAGAAAGCCGCTGACCATCTTGAGCATGAACTGGCAAGGCTCAGGGCAGGCAGGGCCAATCCTGTTCTCCTTGAAGGAATTACGGTTGTTTACTATGGAGTCAATTCACCATTGAGCCAGGTTTCAAATATCAATACCCCCGATCCCAAGACAATACTTATCCAGCCCTGGGAAAGAAGCATGCTGGGAGCCATCGAAAAAGCCATACTGGCTGCCAACATTGGCCTTACACCGGTCAATAACGGGGAAGTTATCAGGATCAATATTCCTCCCCTTACTGAAGAGAGACGGCATCAGCTGGTAAAACAGGTGAAAAACGAGGGTGAAACAGCCAGAATAAGTATCAGGAATGCACGGAAGTGGGCAAATGATGAGCTTAAAAGCCTCCTAAAGTCAGGACTTCCCGAAGACACTGAAAAGACAGCATCGGAAACGGTACAGAAAATAACTTCGGAATTCAATGCCACTATCGACAGGATCGTGGCACAGAAAGAAAAGGATGTTATGACGGTTTAAGCGTCAGTACATACCTGGCAGCCGCCCTGACCGCGGCCTCACTGAAGAGGTCCCTGTAAAATCCCCCCTCAACATAGGTCTTTGTCTGTGAAAGATAGAACTCACTGGCAGGAACGCCTGATGCACCCGTCGGAATGACCGTCCAGGACTCATCCCAGTCGGCAAGGTTGTAGATATGCCTTTCCGAGGCTCCGTTCGTAACCCTGAAAAGGTCGTTGTAGGTGTAGGGACAAACAGTGTGATCACTGCCTCCCACAGGGTATGTTTCGGAATTCAGCCCGAAAATTCGGTCCATTATCTTCACTGTCCCTATAGGATGTTCCAGTGTTATCCTGTGGATATCCCCCCATTTCCATTTTGAAACATCATTCCCCAGGGATTCTGAAAGCTCTCCCGTGGCATCCCTGAAGCTTCTGAGAATAATATCATCCAGGGTCTCAGTGTCTGTGGTCCTGACATCATCCACCCATCCGTCAGGTCCGTTTTTAAGTATCCTGTAGATATAATAATCCTTTATTGCATCAGGCAGCTGGCCATAGAGCTCACCCAGTTCGTCACCCAGGAGGTTTTCCGCAAAGCTGTGGGAGAAAAACTCAAAGACAGCCGGAGCTGCCTCATCTGCCCTCATGTCGTAATCCCAGCCGGTCATTATGTCAAGCACCTGGTTTTCAGTTGTGTTCAGTTCTGGCCTCTTGTCACTGACTCTGAGAATAAAGGGAGTAAGCAGTTTTGCATAGGCAGAATGCTGATCAGTGAGCATTCTTTTAAAATCATTCACATCAAGCTTTTCCCTGTCCGTGATCATTTCCCGTATCCTGTCGATTCTGTAGGGAACATAGAATCTGAATGAAATATACCAGGGATATTCATCGCTTACGGTCTTGTTATTGGCCGATGACACGTAACCGGATTCCGGATTGAAGCTGTACGGAAGCTGTTCCGTGGCAACATAACCCTTCCAGTCAAATTCATCCGTCTGCCCCGGTCTGATCATTGAACCATAGCCCTTCCTGACGGGTATGCCGCCACCGGTGACAATCCCTATGTTGCCTTCCCTGTCGGCATATGCAAAGTTCTGGCTGATGGAACTGAAATGTGCCACTCCCTTTCTGAAGTCTTCCCAGTTCTCCGCCCTGTTAATGGAATAAACCGCCTTCAGTTCATCACTGGGATCATAGCCCGACCACCGCATGGTCAGAACAGCATTCTCAACCTTCTGCATGCCGGATATAACCGGTCCCCTGTGGGTGAATCTCAGCAGCATGGTATCGGTCCTGCCTGTTTTCGATCTGATGATCTCCTTTCTCACAAGCATGTTCCGCCATTCACCGTTGAAGTAATACTGATTCTCATTGTCCGGATTTATTTCCTCCCTGAAAAGATCAACATCGTCAACCATGAGGTTTGTCAGTCCCCATGCTATATTTTCATTGTGCCCGGCAACGATGAAGGGTTCACCCGGAACAATCACTCCTGTCACGTTCAGCTTACCGGGAACAACCTGGTGCATCTGCATCCATATTCCCGGAGACGACAGCCCCAGGTGCATGTCATTTGAAAAGAGAGGCATTCCCGTGGCGCTCCTGCTTCCCGACACAGCCCAGTTATTGCTTCCCGAAAAGGAATGTATTCCAAGCGCCTCAAGCTGATCGAGTGTCTTTATGAAGGCTCTGGCGTCCCGGAGCATATCATCCTCAAGCCTGAATTCCGGGAATACCACTGAAGACTCCACGCCCCAGTCCGGAACCAGCTGCGAGACCTTCTCCTCTCCCAGTTTTTCTATAAGCCTGTATATGAATATGTCGGTAGTAAGGTTTCCGGATGCAAGATCCCAGCCCATATAGCCTATAATATTTGCAATATCCTCAAGCTGCCATTCGTCAGGCCGGTATGACAAGATCCTGAATTCCGGCGGCAGCTTCCTTCCTGCATCACTGATATAGCTGTTCACCCCGCCGGCAAAGGCCTGCAGGCAGAGTGTTATTTCCTGAGGCTGGTTGCTGAGTACCATTTTCGACTTTGTGGTCATGTCGAGACTGCGGAGAAAAAGATCGGTCTGAATAAAATCATCTCCAAACAGTTCAGCCAGTTTCCCCTTTGTGGCACGACGGATGAGATCCATCTGCCAGAGCCTTTCCTGTGCCATTACATAACCGGTGGCAAAATAGAGATCATGCTCATCCTGTGCATAAATATGAGGCATTCCCCTTTCATCCCTGTAAACAGTCACTTCCCCGTTCAGTCCGCTGATTTTCAGTTCGCCGCTGTAAACAGGCAGGGCGCCTTTCTTTATTCCTGAAAGCAGTATCAGTCCGCCGATAATAGCAATAGCAAGTATTGCCGCCAGTACAAGTAAAATGGTTTTAAGGATTTTCATGGTTTTGCTGATTATTTATCTGATTGGTAATTATTTTTACGGCCTTAATAAAAATCTGTGTTTTGCTGAATTTTTTACGGCTTTCTCCGAGAAATGATCATTGTAGAATCTCCCTTCAAGATAAGGTTCAACCTGTGAAAGATAGAATTCGCTTTTTGGTACACCGGATATCCCTCCCGGAAGAACCGAATATGATTGATCCCAGTCGGCCGTATTGAATATATGTCTTATAGAAGCTCCCTGAGATACCCTGAATCCTGCTTTAAAGGAAAATGGACAAACCGTGTGGTCGCTTCCGCCTGTCGGATATTCCCCTGAATTAAGTTTGAACAGTGATCCAAGGATTTTAACGGATCCGAGCGGGTGAATAAAAGTAATGGTATGGATCCTTCCCCATTGCCATCTGGCAGGATTTTTACCATATTGTTTTGAAAGCATTTCTATTGCGTCCTTAAAACTCTCCATCACTATATCATCAAGTGTTTCTTTCTCCGGTGTGTTTAAATTATCAATCCATTCATCCGCTTCTCCTGTAATAAGTCTGTAAATATAGTATTCACTCGTCATATAGTACATCTCATTGAAAAGATCGCCCAGATCATCAGCAAAAAGATTCTTTTTAAGACAGATCCTGAAGAATTCAAATACGGAGGGAGCGATCCGTGAGGGGTCCATTATGAAATCCCACGCTGACAGAGAATCAAGGATGGCGTTTTCTATTTGTGAAAGCTCGTTCCGTTTTTCCTTAAGTTTTAAAATAAAAGGAGTAAGTAACCGGGCCATAACCGATTGCTGGTCGGTTATCATTCTTTTAAAATCTTCTGTGCTGAACAATTCTTTTTGACCGAGCATCTCCCTGATCCTTTCAATTCTGTAAGGAACGACAAAATCCTGTGAAATAAAATATGGATAACCGGCCACTGTTTTATTATTTGCGGATGATACATTTCCGTCCGGAGGATTGAAGCTGAAAGGCATCTGGTCAAAAGGCACATACCCCCTCCAGTCGTATTCATCGGTTTCTCCGTTTCGGATCATAATTCCATTCCCTTTCCGCAACGGAATTCCGCCTCCGGCATTCAAACCGATGTTCCCGTATATATCCGAGTATATAAAATTATGACTTGTGGAGTTGAATAATGCCACTCCCGACCTGAAATCTTCCCAGTTTTGAGCCCTGTTAAGAAGGTAAATACCTTTAATTTCATCACTTATATCAAATCCCGACCATCTGAAGCTCAGTGAAAGATCTTTAAGATCTTCAAGCCCGGCTAAATAATCATACCCCATCCATTTAATCTTTGCAGGCATGTTATCCGGATTTATCAATCCTGATATAACCGGTCCCCGGTGTGTAAAACCGATTGTCACCGGAATCTGTTTACCTCCCCTGATATTTATTATCTCGGTTTTCTTTATCAGATCTTTCCACTGGCCGTTAAAATAATACTGATCGTGATTTTCCGGATTGATTCTTTCAGTGTAAAGGTCAATATCATCCACCATCAGGTTTGTCATTCCCCAGGCGATTTTATCATTATGCCCCGCCACAATAAAAGGTTCCCCGGGGATAACCACGCCTGTGACATTTATCTTACCGGGAACTATATGGTGCATTTGTATCCATATTGACGGAATGTTAAACGGAAGATGCATATCGTTTGAAAGCAGAGGCTTCCCGGTTGCACTTCTCTCTCCTGAGACTGCCCAGTTATTGCTTCCTGAAAATAAGGGCACCCCGAGTGAAATGATCCTGTCAAATGATGTTATCAGTGACCGTACCTCTGAGATCAGGGTGTCGTTCAGCACAAAATCGGGATAGACAATTTCCGTAGCCAGATCCCAGTCCGGAATAAGAGATGAAGCCTTTTCAGCCCCTGTTTTACGTACAAGCTGATAATTAAAAAGTTCTGCCGTCAGGTTTCTTGAGCCAAGGCTCCAGCCCATCAACCCGATTATATTAACTATATCTTCAAGACTCCAGGGTTCAGGTCTGTATGATAATAACCTGAACTCCAGCGGCAGTTTCTTACAGTTTAAAATGAAGAAATTAATCCCTTCAATATATGCCTGCATACAGGCAATAACTGAAGGATCTTCATTTTCCAGGATTTTTCCGGATTTATCTGTCATCCGGAGGCATCTCGATATTATATCGGCCTGCAGAAACGATTTCCCGAAGATCTCAGATAACCTCCCCGTTGTGCTGCGCCGGATCAGATCCATCTGCCAGAGCCGTTCCTGTGCGGATACATACCCGACCGCCAGATAAAGATCATGTTCATTTGAAGCATAAATATGTGGCATGCCACGTTCATCCCTGTAAATGGTAACAGTATCTGAAAGACCGCTGACCGTGAGCACTCCCTCATAACAGTAATCTACCTTTGAACAAGCCTTGCCGCAGGCCTGCGTGGGCTCCCCTTCAGAACAGTAATCTGATTTAATACCGGCATCTGATGATAAAAATGACCCGGGATATGTCAGAAGGACTATAAGGGCTGCAAGTATCATGACTAGGAATAATAATTCCGCCGATCAGATATATTCACAAAAGTTAGTAAATTTTCTTCTTATCAGCTAATAATTCCGGAAAAAAGTCCTGACGTGCAGTTACGACAAATCGCTGTCTTCTTCCTGTCGTCCAGTATACTCTGCCGGAACAGCCTGTAGGGCCGGCCCGTAGGGGAAATATAATTTGTACTATAACCGGGCCTTTCTTTGTAATATGAAGTAAGTGTGAGGAAAAATTCACTTAGGGATTAATTGTAGAATTCTGTGCTGACATGCGAAGTAAAACCTGTTGCTAAGCTTTATCACATGATTTTTTTGCTGCTTCAACTATTTCCAAAGCAAAACTATAAAATCGGCTACTCTCTTTCAGATCAGGTTTAATAAGAATCTTATCACGGATAATATTATAAAGCATCTCAAGGGAGTGTGTTTTTATGAAGCCAAGGTCGAATTCTTCAATTAATGCTTTAAATGCTTTTTCAACAGCCTGCTGTGCGTGGAATGCAACCATATGAGTCAGATTTTCATTTGAATGGATCTCATGAATTAAAAGAAGATCACTTTCAGCACTTTCAAACCATTCTTCAGTTGCTTTTTTCATAGATCACTTTCCCTTTTGTTATTAATTCCCTGGCAAAAAGACTGTTTTTTTCAATGAATAATTTATGCATCCCTTTGGTATGGACAAGGAGATCAACCGGAAATTCCTTCTTAATGTCCGTAATTGCTTTAGATATCCTCAGGTAGATACGGCTTTTGTCTTTAAAGCTCGATGGAATTATATCATCCCCGGTTACAACAAGAATATCAAGATCACTGTCAGCCGAAGGTTCTCCCCAGGCATAGGAACCAAAAAGAATTATCTTTTCGGGATCTTCTGGTTTCAGCTTCTCAATGATCAGAGGTATGTATTTAAATCCATCCATATATATAACAAATCACAACACAAATTTAAGAAAACACAGTGAAATTAAACCTTGTATGAATTTTTTTACTTTGTGACTGGTGATAACAGGGGATCAGATTGTTGTTATGATTTACAATGAAAAGACTATTTCTAATTTACAATTAGTTGTAAAGCATTAATAATTCGTAATTATTTAGCTGTTACAAAATAAGTAAATTATGTGACTACATGGTTATTGGCAGGAAAAATCAAAAAATTATGTTTCGGTTTCGGATAGAAACGCTGCTATCTGCCGGTCGTTTTACCGGTTTTCTGCTGATGTCTTTGCTTAACGATCTTTCCTGGAATTCTGCTGTTTGTCCCGTTTAATGTTTTGCCGGTTATGATAAAGGCCCTCAGGACCTCCCGGGAAATAAACTGCGAAAAAAAATAAAAATATGAAATTAAACTTTTGTCAGCTAATAATTCCGGAAAAAAGTCCTGACGTACAGTTATGACAAATCGCTGTCTTCTTCCTGTCGTCCAGTATGCCCTGTCTGAACAGCCTGTAGGCCCGGCCCGTCCAGATTTCCCTGAAAGTATTCTCATTCAGGTCACCGAGAATATGTCCGGCATCCTTGTCGAAACAACAAGGGATCACCTTTCCGTCCCATGTTATAACCGGATTGAACCACAATCTCCTGCAGCTGTCCGGAAGATTGCTGAGAATGGTGTATTTATTCCCTTTCAGCTGATAGCGCCTGAATTTTTTATCTGACGGAAGCCATTTCTCATGGGAATCCTCGTTTATCACCTGCATCGATTTCAGTTTCAGCGTTGCCCTCATCTTCCGTGCAAAACGTCTTACATCAGGGATCTGATGCTCATTTTCCCGGTTGACAAGGAACTGTATTACCAGTTCAGCCCGCGAACCGTGTTTCCTGACTGCTTCCGACATGTTGCCTATTCCTTCGGCCACAGTCCTGAAATTACCGTTAACCCTGTAAAGCGAATAACTGTCCTGGTCCATGCCGTCGAGGGACACAATCAGTTTGTTCAGGCCGGAAAGAGCAAGCATCTCTGCATTGTCCGGAGAAAGGAAATGGCCATTTGTGGCCAGGGTCGTTCTTATTCCCCTTGCTTTTTCAAGGAAGCTGTCCAGACCCGGATGAAGCATGCTTTCTCCCTGGAAATAAAGACTCACCTCAAGAAGGAAGGGTTTAAGTTCATCTATGATTCTGGTGAAGAGGGAAATGTCCATAAAGCCTTTTTCACGTGTCATTCTTCCGGATCCGCACAGGCATTCCGGGCATTTCAGGTTGCAGTGATTGGTGAGTTCAACACTCAGGGCAACCGGCATCCCGGAAATTGCAGCCTTCCTGGTAATCATGCTTTTCAGGAATGAATATCCTGATACCATGAGATTCAAGTATCCTGACACAGACGAAGTCATATTCCCTCCTGTAAGGTCTGTCAAGGTAATAAAATAATTTTCTTAAAAACAATAGGGTAAGACCGGCTGTTAACGGTCTTAGTGATGGAAAGCCAAAGAAAAGCTGGAAAACACCGGGAGAAAATCTCATGGTAAAGCCGGTTGTTAACGGTCTTAGGGATGGCAGGTTTTTAAACAACAAGCTTAAAGAAAAATTACAGTTAAAATCAGTTATAATTTAAACCATAGCGACATGAAAATCAGAATGAATATTAAGTCTGCAGCAATATTTCTGCTGTTGGCCCTTGCCTTCGGTTCACTCTCCGCTGCGGAAGCAGGAAACAAGGGCAGAGCTGCGGATGCAGGAAAGACCGGCAGGGCTGCGGAAGCGGCCAGAAGCGGAAAAGCTGCAGAACAGGAACTTATTGTTCTCAGGGGCAGGGTTATTGACGCGGAAACAAAATCCCCCCTTGTTTTTGCCAGTGTTGCGGTAACGGAATCCAATGTGGGGATAATTACCAATATCGATGGTGAATTCACACTGAAAATCAGTCCGGATCTGGTCAGCCACAATATAGAGGTCACCTTCCTGGGATATAAAAACAAGATTGTTCCGGTAAGCAGTCTCCGTGACGACGGTTTCAAGAACACCATTGCCCTCGAAACAGCACCCATACCGATAAAGGAGGTCATTGTAAGGCCGCTTGATCCGGAAGCAATAGTCGAAAGGGCCATTTCCCGGCTGGGAAAGAACTATGAATCCGTTCCCAACCTCATGACGGCCTTTTACAGGGAGACAATCCGCAAGAACCGCACCTACGTGTCTATCGGCGAGGCAGTCATGGAGATATTCAAAGCCCCCTACAACAACGATCTCCGCTTCGACGGCGCAAGAATCTACAAGGGAAGGAAAAGTACGGATGTCGAAAAGATGGACACTGTGCTGTTCAAGCTCCAGGGTGGCACCACCAGCGTTCTTCAGCTTGACATAGCCAAGAACACTGAAGCCATACTCACCACCGAGGCAATGAAATACTATGACTATTCAATCACCGGTGTGATAGAGGTGGATGACAGGCCTCACTACGTGATAGGCTTTATACAGAAACCCTGGGTTGACCAGCCCCTGTTCATGGGAAATCTTTTCATCGACATGGAAACAAATGCCATCACCGAGGCGGAATTCGGATTCAACCTTTCCGACATAGCTGCGGCAACTGCAATCTTCATACGGAAAAAGCCCTTCGGAATGGAAGTGACTCCCGAGCTTGCAACCTACAGGACAAAATACCGGGAACAGGACGGGAAATGGTATTTCAGCTATTCCAGGGCAGAGGTAAGGTTCAAGGTCAGGTGGAAGAGGAAACTGTTCAGCACCTTCTATACCACCATGTCGGAAATTGCTGTCACAGACCGTACTGACCAGGAAGTTATTAAATTTGCAGGAAAGGAAAAAGTCAGATACACTGATATCTTTTCCGAAAAGGTTAGTGCTTTTACCGATCCTGATTTCTGGGGCGATTACAATGTCATTGAACCTGACCAGAGTATCGAAGCGGCAATCCGCAAGCTCAGCCGCAGGCTTAAATTCAGCGACAGGCAGGATCTGGAAGAATAATTTAATAATGATCAGTGACAATGAAATAATCAGAAGGATCCGGAAAGGTGACGTCGCACAGTTCGAGTCACTTTTCCGTTCCTTCTATGTTTCACTTGTCAGATATGCATTATCATTTGTCAGGGATCATGATACGGCCGGAGAAATCGTTCAGGACGTGTTTTACAGGATCTGGGCCGGCAGGGAAAGGATAAGCATAAAAAAATCACTGAGTGCCTATCTGTTCAGGGCTGTTCACAACAGCTGCCTTCACCTGCTGGAACACAGAAAAGTAGTTGAAAAACATGAAAGGGAGATCATCCGCGAAAGGGAAACAAATTCAGGAAGCACATCGGAACTTGTGCAGTACAACGAACTGTTGTCGGCAGTTGCGGATGTGCTGGAACGCCTTCCTCCAAAATACGGGCAGATCTTCTGCATGCACAGGTTTGAGGGACTGAAGTATGCCGAGATTGCAGAAAAGCTTCAGATATCGGTTAAAACGGTTGAGGCCGGCATGAGCAAGGCACTAAAGGAATTCAGAAAAGCACTAAAGGAAAAATGACAGAAAAAATGAATGTGAAAGATTATTCCGGCATGGAGTACTACGGACCGGGAAGACATGAAGGTGACAGGATTATCGATGTGGACAGGGCATGGAACAGCCTTCTTGCACGGATAAATGAATCACCGGTATCCGGGACCCCCGCAGCTCTTCCCCGGTTCAGCAGTAAACTGCTGAAAATTGCTGCTGCCCTGCTGGTCATTACCGGCCTGGGCCTGGCGGGACTTTTTATTTCCGACAGAAAACTGCTCAGTAAAAAGATAAGCGTTGTCACCGATATCAACAGTAAAAACCTGGAAGTCACCCTGCCCGACGGAAGTATCGCGATACTGAACAGAGGAACCGTCCTGAGCTATCGCTCAAACTACGGGAAAACAGAAAGAAAGCTGTCCCTTTCAGGTGAAGCCTTTTTCGAAATCATGGCAGATCATGGCAAAGCATTCACCATCGATGCAGGGAAAGCCGTGGTGAAGGCTGTCGGGACTTCATTCAACGTAATAACCAGTAATCCGGACTCACAGGTTGAAGTGTTCGTCAGAACGGGAAAGGTTCTGCTCTCGGACAACAGCGGAAACAATTCCATTCTCCTCGATCCGGGATATATAGGCACAATGGATTCAGGCAAACCGTTGAAGTCGCTTAACCGGGATCCGAATTACATGGCATGGAACACGGGAATACTGGTATATGACGGCCAGACCCTTGATATCGTGTTCCGCGACCTGAAAAGAGTGTACAACATGGAGATCATCGCCGATGATCCTTCAATCCTGAAGGAAACATGGACATCACCCATCAATAACCAGTCGCAGGATACAATAATTCGCCTGATTTGTTATAGCTTTAACCTGGGTTATACAAAAGAGGGTAATACCTACCATCTTTCAAAAAGATGACCCTTTTCATGAAATATGCTTACGGACAATGGCTTCATAGGGAAAAGACTGAAGGCCGTCCTGCTGATTCTTGCACTCAGCCTCTGGTGCAATGTAAAGGCACAGGAGAACATCCTGGATTCCCTCTTTACATTCACCGAAGGCGTGGTGAACACGGGCAGTGCTCTCAATATCATCAGCAGGCAAAGCGGCTATAATTTCAGCTATGACAGCCGTCTTATTGATCCCGGAAGGGAAACCAGCCTCTTATTCAACAATACCAGGCTGAAAGACATCCTGGATGCCGTCCTGGCCAGTGATTCCCTCAGATACACTATTGTCGACAGGTATATTATCATTTCCAGGCAGCTGCCGTTTCCCCGGGCCGCAACCGACTCAATATTTCCCCCCAGCCATACCTATATCACCGGAACCGTGGTTGATTCAGATTCGGATGAACCATTGCCCTTTGCGACCATCGGACTGAAGAATACCGGAAAGGGAACCGTGACAAATGCCACGGGGGAATTCGGACTGAACATTCCCCGCGACCGGATGAATGACACCCTGTCGGTTTCCTATCTTGGCTACCTGGGAAATGAAATACCCATAAAACAGATACAGGGCAGCAATTTTCAGATCCGCATGCAGAGGGATTTTATTTCCATACCGGAAATCATTATCAGGACACAGGCTCCCCAGGAAATCATTTACAGGTCATTTGCGGCCATACCATCGAACTACGGCAATACGCCGGCAGGCCTGACTGCTTTCTACCGCGAGGGCGTGATGAAGAAACAGAAACTGCAGAACTATTCTGAAGCCGTGATAAAAATATTCAAGAGCTCATATTCCGGATCCTTTTTCGGCGACCAGATAAAAATACTCAAGAGCAGGAAAATTGACAATGTAAATATGAGAGACACCCTCTCGGTGCGGCTCAAGGCAGGATTGAGCACCTGCCTGGAACTCGACGGGGTAAGAAACCATTTCGATTTTATCTCCAGGGCAAGCATGCCGGAATACAGGTACAGCATCAGCGATATTGTATCCTATGAAGATGAATCGGCCTATGTGATAGATTTCGAACAGAGGGAATACGCGGAACAGGCCCTCTACAGGGGTTCGCTCTATATCAATGCCCTGGATTATGCCATCCTGCATGCCGGCTTTGAAGTCAATCCTAAATACCTCGGCAGGATGAAAAGCTCCTTCATCTCGAGCACCAGCAGGGGTTATGACACCTGGCCGCAGTCGGTGAAATATACAGTAAGCTACCGCAGGTACAGCAACAGGTATTTCCTCAACCACGTGAGGGGCGACCTGGTTTTCATATCAAAACAGAAACGGAAATTATTCAACACTCAGTTCAGGGTGTTTTTTGAACTGGCGGTTACCGGTATCGAGACTGAAGGAGTCACCAGGTTCGACCGCGAGGAGCTTGCTCCCATTCATTCAGTATTTTCCAGGACAATAAAAAGCTATGATTCAAAATTCTGGGAAAACCAGGATTTCCTCAAGCCTGAGGAAAACCTTCTTCAGGCACTGAAAAACATGAATGTCCGCCTCGGGGAATTCACCGGGGATGATCAGTAACTGTCGATCAGATTGTACAGGCCTGTAAGGTCGGGTGTAAGAACCACATCCGTCCTTCTGTTTTTCTGCCTTGCATCGGATGTCTTCCTTGCATCAACCGGCATAAACTCACTGTGACCGGCAGCAGTAAGGCGCTTCGGATCAATCCTTGAACCTTCCAGCAATACCCTTACAACGGTTGTCGCCCTTTTCACGCTCAGATCCCAGTTGTCCCTCAGCTGGCTCCCGGAAGGGTTATAGGGCACATCATCGGTATGGCCCTCTATTGTTATCTGTATTTCAGGGTTTCTTTCAAGTACGGCCGCCAGCTTTTTCAGTGCATTCCTGCCGTTTGCATCAATCTCCCAGCTTGCACTTTTGAAAAGGAGCTGCTCTTCCAGCGAAACATATACCTTGCCGTTTTTCTGGGTTACCGTAAGGCCGTTGTTCTCGAAGCCGAGCAGGGCTTCAGATACCTTGTTCTTCAGATCCTGTGCAATCCTTTTCTGTGCGTCAAGTATCCTTTCCAGCTCCACCAGCCTGGCATTCCGCTTTTCAAGCTCATAGGTGAGCTCATCAAGCGATGCCTTCCTTGTATCAAGCGTCTCCTCCAGCCTGCGGAGCAGGTCTTCCTTGTTCCTGAGATTTGCCTGTGCGGCCTGAAGCTCGGTAAGCAGTTTCTGCGTTTCCCTTACATTACCCCTGATAAGCTCTTCCTGGGCATTCTGGAGATCGTTGTATCTTCCTGAAATGACCCTGAATTCCTCCAGAGCCTTGTCCCTTTCCTTTTCCGCCTTTGAAATATCTTCCCTCGTCTTCTGAACCTCCCTGTCCATAAGCGCCATTTTGGCTTCAAGCTCACGATTTTCCATCTCCAGATAAAGGTTTGAACTTTTCAGGTCATCCCTTTCATTCATATTCTGCATGCTCGTAACCTGAAGATCCCGGTACTTTTTTGCCGGAACACAGGAGAAGGACGCAATGAGAAAAATCCATAAAAGAGGTTTAATCATTTTTCCGCTCATGATCCGATATTTTTAATCATAAAACTCCTGACTTCAATAAAATATATCCACACACTCATACAGACAGGGCAAAAATAAGAAAATCCTGCCTATGCTTCTTCAAAGCGCAGGGAATAATAATTGTTATATTTGCAAACTAAGGCATTTTTTTAAATGAGCCAGGGTAAAGACCTGTTATTCAAGATATCATCTCCCGAAGATCTGAGGAAGCTCAACCCTTCCGATCTCATCAGGGTGAGTGAGGAACTGCGGCAGTTCATCATTGATGAAGTCAGTAATAACCCGGGACATTTCGGTGCAAGTCTCGGCGTTGTGGAACTGACCATTGCCCTTCATTATGTTTTTGACACGCCCCGCGACAAAATTATCTGGGATGTCGGACATCAGGCATACGGGCATAAGATCCTCACCGGCCGGAGGGATGTTTTTTCCACAAACAGGAAATACAGGGGCATATCGGGTTTCCCGCGCATGAGTGAAAGCGAATATGACGCTTTCGGAACGGGCCATTCCTCAACGTCCATCTCGGCCGCGCTCGGAATGGCGGTCGCATCCAGGCAGAAAGGGGAGAAAAGGCATGTCGTTGCCGTGATAGGAGACGGGGCCATGACCGCCGGTGAAGCCTTTGAAGGACTCAACAATGCCGGTATAGCCAAGTCCGACCTGCTGGTTATACTGAATGACAACAACATTGCAATAGATCAGAATGTGGGGGCACTGAAGGAATATCTCCTCGACATCGCCACCAGCGGATTCTATAACAAAATAAAGGACAAGGTGTGGAACCTGCTGGGCAGGGCCGGAAGATTCGGCCCGAATGCCCGTACCCTGGCCGCACAGCTTGAAGCCGGATTCAAAAGCACTCTCCTCGACAGGAGCAACCTGTTCGAAGGAATGAACTTCAGGTATTTCGGACCCATTGACGGGCATGATGTGATGCACCTGGTGAAAGTTCTGGAAGACCTGAAGAGAATAAGAGGTCCAAAGCTGCTGCATTGCCTTACAGTCAAGGGGAAAGGCTTCCGGCAGGCTGAAAGGCACCAGACCGAATTCCATGCACCGGGCAGGTTTGACAAGCAGACAGGTGCAATACTGAGTTCAGATCATGAGGATTCCGCCCCTCCCTACCAGGAGGTCTTCGGACATACCATTCTCGAACTGGCCAGGATGAATGAAAAGATTGTCGGTGTTACTCCTGCCATGCCAACCGGCTGCTCACTGTGCATCATGATGAAGGAAATGCCCGGCAGGGCTTTCGATGTCGGCATAGCGGAACAGCATGCTGTTACTTTTTCTGCCGGACTGGCTACACAGGGACTGATACCTTTCTGCAACATATATTCCTCCTTTATCCAGAGAGCCTACGACCAGGTTATCCATGACGTTGCACTCCAGAACCTCCGTGTTGTCTTCTGTATCGACCGGGGCGGCCTTGTGGGCTCCGACGGGGCAACACACCACGGCTTTTTCGACCTTGCATTCATGCGCACCATTCCGAATATGATTGTTGCCGCTCCCATGAATGCCACCGAGCTGAGGAACATGATGTACACCGCCCAGTCAGACAGGGTCAGCTCTCCCTTTTCCATCCGCTATCCCAGGGGATCAGGCATGGTAAGGGAATGGCGGCGGGGCTTCAGTGAAATCCCGGTCGGCAGGGCAAGACTGATCAGGGAAGGAAGTGATATTGCCGTTCTGAGCATAGGCCATCCGGGCAATGATGTGGATAAAGCAGCGCGGAAACTGGAAGCTGAATCAGTTTCAGTATGCCACTGGGACATGCGCTTTGCCGCTCCCCTCGATGAAGAAGCCCTTCACTCGGTGTTCGGCAGGTTTAAAAAGATCATAACGGTTGAGGACGGAATACTGAAAGGCGGATTCGGCAGTGCAGTGATTGAATTCATGAGTGACAACAACTACAGTGCAGAGATAAGGCGGCTGGGCATTCCCGGCTATTTCGTGGAACACGGCACACAGGAGGAGCTATACCGTGAATGCGGCTATGATGCCGTAGGAATTGAAAACACAATAAGAAAGATGCTGAAATAGTATGTCCGGAACCTGGCAGGATGCATAAAAGACTGTGAACCAGGAGGAGATGCCGGGTTCATATTATCACTGAACAGAAGATCGTAAATCAGTATATACTAATCAACAATAGAATCAGTCATGAAAAAAACAATCATTTTACCGGTGCTTGTTCTGCTCGCCGCATCATGCGGAACAAGGACGAACAAGGCAGACAATGAGGAATGGATTCAGCTTTTCAACGGCAGGGATCTCAGCGGGTGGATTATCAAGATCAAGGGATCGCCCGCGGGCGTGAATTACAAAAATACCTTCAGGGTTGAAGACGGGATAATGAAGGTAAGCTATGATGAATACGACAGGTTCAATGCCGAATACGGGCATATATTCTATGAGCAGCCCTTTTCGCGCTACAAGCTGAGGATAGAATACCGTTTCACCGGCAACCAGGTAGCGGGCGGTCAGGGCTGGGCATACCGCAACAGCGGGGTCATGCTCCATTCACAGTCTCCCGGGTCAATGCTTCTTGACCAGGACTTCCCTGTATCTGTTGAGGCCCAGTTCCTCGGAGGAAACGGTGTCGACAAGCGTCCTACCCTGAACGTGTGCACTCCAGGTACTCACATCGTGATGAATGATTCGCTCATCACCACCCATTGTATAAACTCAACATCGAAAACCTATCACGGCGACGTGTGGGTCTCGTGTGAACTTGTGGTCTTTGCCGACAGCATCATCCACCATATTGTTGAGGGAGATACCGTACTTACCTACTCAAAGCCGCAGGTGGGAGGAAGCAATAAACCGGCAGATTATCCCGTGCCGGACGGCACCCTGATAAAGGAAGGATACATTTGCCTTCAGGCAGAAAGCCATCCTGTGGAATTCAGAAAGGTTGAGCTCCTGAACCTGGAAGATAAATAAGGGTTCTTTTGGCTTCCGGCTTTTGCCGTTTATATTTTTCTTTATAATTTTGCTCCGCTTTTGCCCGGATGGCGGAATAGGTAGACGCGCTGGTCTCAAACACCAGTGGCAGAAATGCTGTGCCGGTTCGATCCCGGCTCCGGGCACCTGAATATATCGATCTACTTCCTCAGCACTATGAATCCGCTGATTTTCTGCCCGTTCTCCGTTTTCAGTACGTAGAAATAAGTATCATCGGGAAGTAGTCTTCCATTATAATCCACACCATTCCAGTCATTCTGGTAATCCCTGTCATGATACACCCTGGCTCCCCTCCGGTTAAACACCACCAGTTCCGATCTGCCCATTTTTTCCAGACCCACAATCATGAAATAATCGTTCCGGCCGTCCATATTGGGGGTAAGCAGTGAGGGCACCAGAAAATCCTTTACGGTTATTATAAGGGAATCCACGGCTTCGGGACAAACACCGTTTTTTACCTTCCAGAGGAGGATATTCTGCCCCATTGACAAATCCCTCACAGTTGACCGGGGATCATAGATATCATCAATCCTTCCGTCTCCCGTCAGGACAGTCCACATGCCGTTGCCGAATTCAACTCTTGCATCCAGTCTTGTCTCAAAAACATAAGCCAGTGTAATGTCGGGTCCGGAATCCGCAACAGGCATCTCATCCGCCAGGACAATTACCGGTTTGATCACAAAATATCCCGCAGCAGTAGTGCCTTTTATGTAATATGTTCCCTTAGGGGCTCTGGCAGGTGTGTTCAGAGGTTCCCGGGCCCTGTCGTCACGCCAGTATGTCAGTATCAGTCCGGGATCCGAACCTGCAGTGATTTCAGGCCGGGTAAGGTCAGCAGTTTCCGTGGAGCAGATTGTAGGCGGGTTGTTGATTACCAGTACCGGGGCATGAGGCTGCGGATTGATAACTACTGCAGCCGACGGACGAGAGACGCATCCTTCCTCATTTGTCACGGTAAATGTATAGCTGCCCGGGGGAAGGGAGCCCACCAGGGTTGTGGTTCCCGTGCCGCTTGTAACAACATTCCCCGGATTCCGGGTGAGATGCCAGAGGCCCCGTGACGGCAGACCTGTGATTACCACGCTTCCCGTGGGCACATCGGGCGTGGGATGAGTAATCTCTCCCGGCACCGGTGCTGAGGGAATATCTGGTGCATCGGGCATATTAACCCCGTCCGACAGCGGGGAGATACAACCCGCGGAATTGGTGACCGTGAAAAGATATTCCCCCGGGGGAATTCCTCTAAGAACAATCCGCGTACCGCTTCCGGTTGCGGTATGTGCTCCCGGATACCTTGTGACTGTCCAGTTTCCGGCTGAAGGCAGACCTGACAGCGCAATACTTCCCGACGGAACAGTGCATGACGGCGGAATGACTTCCCCGGGAACAGGAGCTGAAGGTATTTCACCAACCGTCAGGGCATAAACAGCTGTGGCAGCTTCACATGGAGGACCGGCAGGATTATTTGTCTCTGCAATGATACTGATTATTTTTCCTATATCATTTTCTGCCGGGATATATACAAACTCGAAACTGCCGGAACCTGCTGAAACAAGGAATATTCTCCCTTCACCGCTTGTATGAAGGCTCACGCTTGTGGCACTTCCGCCGAAGCTGTTATCACTTACCGTAACGGCGGCAGTGCCGCATGTACTTCCGGAATAGCTGCTGAGAACTATGAAGGGAGGATCTGCACAGGGACAATCAACCTCGAAGGGAGCTGTGGTGACAGTACATCCGGATTCATTCCTCACCGTAATGGCATGACTGCCGTTTAATACGTGTCTGAAAACGGGCTCTTTCTGATAGTCCCCCTCATCAAGCCGGTATTCATAAGACCTTGCTGACTGGCTGATTATGCTTACCACCGCTTTTCCCGCCCCCAGGCTGCAATCAACGGAAACAACGGGCACTTCAGGAAGAGGATTTGCAGTTATTGTGGCATTTCCGGTCATTTCTGTCTCCCCGCCCCTGTTTATACCGGTAACCGTGTATACTCCGTCCTGCTGAATGCCGAAAGAAATTTCTCTTCCGGTTCCCTCAACCCGGATATCCTGTAATATTCCATTGCGGTAGAGATGATAAATCACACCCCGCTGTGATCCTGCCAGGCCGACAGGAAGTCCTTCCTCACCTTCACAGTAGGACCCGCCGCCTGTAACTTCAAAAGCCACCGGGGGCCTTACCTGGTTAAGTACAGGATTTTCATATACAATGGCATTCTGGCCGGGGATCACAGGAAGAGGGGTCCGGACCCGGTTAATATATGCAAAGACTTTAGTGGGAAACTGGGGAAAGACAACAATTTCTCCCGTAAATTCAATATCCGGAGTGCTGTTGATAGCGAAATCCACTGTGGAAGTGATGATAAAACGGGTCATCAGATTACCGGGCTCAACCTTGTCAATTATCATTCCGGAGCCTAAATATGCAACAACTTCCGGGTCCAGTTCTATATATGTTTTGGTCCTGTCTGAATACCTTGAAACCCGGGGTTTTGACGTGAAAGGAGGTTTGATTGTTGAATTCCGGTTATCAATTGCCACATAGATATCGCCTCCTTCATAAATTCGGGAATTCAGCATGAGTCCGATCTGACTCATGGCATAATGGAAATTCTGTGCGGGATCTGTGTCAAGGATGTACAGATCAAAAACAAGCTGATTCGGAGCTGTCTGGATAACGTTCCTGATTGATATTCTGAAATCCCTTTCCCCGGCACGCAAAAAGGCTCCGGGAATCAGGAGAAGAATCAGTATGCTCAGCCAGAAGATCTTTTGTCTGTTCATTGTGCAAATAAATCATCAATGACCTGCTATGAAGCTTTTATGCATTCAGTTATTCATGACAGGTTTTAAAGTTATCACAGTCCGGATAAGACCAGACTGCCGGTTTCAGATTAAAGTCCTGCAAAAATCGTTCCCGAACCAAACAGACCGGGAACAATCAGTTATTTCAGGGAATAAAGTTAGGCATTCCTGTAAAAATCAACTTGCTGTTAATCTGATTTTTGTCAAGTAAAAAAGCCTGATCGTCAAATTTTCCCCTTATTCAGCTATTTTTGTATTTTTCCTCTGAATTAAAGTTCCCATGAAGAAACTCTCACTCATTCCCGTTGTTTTACTGCTGACATCCGCCGGCTTATCCGGCCAGGATTACCGGGAGACGGGAAGATTCAACACCCACATACGGGCAGGGGATTGCTTTTGACCGTACAATAAAAAACAGGAAGATAATTTACGGAATAAGCAGGAAGGATAAACTGATCATCTCTTTTGAAATTGATTAGCCGGAAAGTCCTGTTCCGGGGACTATCAGAAGAATGCGTAATCGAGCTTTATCATGAAGCTGTTCCCGGGAAATATCCTGAAGAGATCTGACAGCTGGCCTCCGAGGGATTGCTCATAAGCCGATTCGCCCCATGGAGCAAGCGGATTCATATCATCCCTCCTGTTTCTCGAATGGCTCCACACGAAATAAATCGTTGATCCGGGCCTGTATTCCCATCTGGCAACAAAGTTTGACTGAAGGTTTTTATAATTGAAATCCCTTCTTTTCGGATATGCGCTGAAATCCGCCATATGATCCGGATCTGTCAGCAAGCTGAAATTATCATAAATTCCCTTGGCAACGAAAAACTGTGTATAGAGCTGGAGCGAGAACTTGTTTGTAAACGTAAGTGATCCCCGCAGTACAAGATCGAGTGACCTTGTGTCGCGCTGTCCGAAGACCGGCAGGTAATAGTAATCCGGTTTGAACTGGTCCACACCGTCGAGGATTTCATCAAGCTGCCCCTTATCGTCGAATTCTGCAAAATCACTGTATTCAAGATTATCCGGCGAGAGCGACTTGTTTCCTATTTTCCATGCTGAATTTTCTGACAGAAAGGATTCATTTGACGCCCATGCCGTTTTGTTTACTTCCCAGTTACCCCTGATGTTAGCCTGAAATGACAGTCTGGTTCCTGTATTAAACACACTCTGCAGGCCTGCGGAATATTCCCTGCCTCTGAGATTATCCCCTTTTGCCGATACCGAGGGCATGATTTTCCAGTTCTTCCTGTCATCCGTGCTGAAATCGCCTGAAAACCCTATTCCCGCCGGTTTGGCCCATATACCGAGCCCCCGTGTTTCCCACAGGTCATATCCTCCCAGCAGGTCAGTGAAATTTCCGCCAACTGTAAATGATCTGAAATTTTTTGTTACAAAATTGGTACTGAGATTGGCGCTTGCACCCATATCATACCATTCGATAAAGGACAGGCGCCTTGAATAGTGCATGTTCACCATTGCCCTCTGGAAATTGCCGAAAGGTTTGCCCTGATTGATCTTATAGCTCAGGTTTGACCACAGCTGGTACCAGTTCTGTTCATAGCTGATCCAGCCCACGTCGTTCGGATTGTACTTGTCAGAAAACATGAGCAGCGTCAGATGTCCGTCAATAACACCCTGCCTTTTCCTTAAAATCAGGGCGCTCATGAAACCATCCTCATTTTTTCTTCCCGGCTCAAGGGAGTTTCTGTCGGAAAATGCAAATACACCTTCCAGTCCGTACTTGTTCCGGTTGAACCTCATGTCCCAGTCGACTCCCCCGGTTATGCTCTGCCAGCCCCTTCCCTTTTCTGCAGGGCTGTAGTAATATGTTACTATTCCGCCTGCTGAGGAATATTGTCCGATAGTCTGGTTTGCCCTGAAAACCCCGTAGTTATTGGTAGGATTAAAATCTTCACCCGTGGTTGTTCCAAGCAGGCCGAACGACAGTCCCTTTTTTGAATGGCCCGAAAGTTTGGCTGCGGCAATTATAGGTTCACTTGCACCCAGCCTGCGTGAATAGAACAGCCTGCTGCTTCCGATGCCGAATTTGAATATATCGGCACCCTCCAGGAAAAAGGGTCTTTTTTCCGTAAAGAATGTCTCGAAGGCAGTCAGGTTAAGAACTGCAGGGTCGGCCTCAACCTGTCCGAAATCAGGTTTTATGGTGGCATCGAGCATTACATTGGGTCCCAGTCCGACCTTCAGGTCGGCTCCCGCACCATACTTCCACCTGGAGGCAGAATGGCCGGGATTGTTTTTGTCTTCAAAAACATCCAGACCGGTCAGGACATAGGGCCTCACCTGGATACTGCGCCTGGGGTCAAGATCCCTGATTCCGGTTATTGTCCCATAGCCCGAAACGAGATTCATCCTGACATTTCTGGGAATATACGGCCATTCCGACACTTCACCGTTTTTCGGTATCCGCCTGGTGAAATGAATGCCCCAGTTCTGCATCTGGCTTCTTGAATAGCGGAGCATGCTGTACGGGATTCTCATTTCGGCCGTCCACCCGTCATCTCCGGGTTTCACTTCCGAAAACCATATTGCATCCCACGAAGGATCCAGGCCCATCGGAAGCATGGGGTTCATATTGAATGATACCAGTTTCTTGTTGTCATCCTGCTGTCCGTCAAACTGAACACCGGCGGCATTCACGGCAAAGGTGTATGCGGTTTTCTGATTATAGTAGGAATCTATTGAGACCATGAACCAGTCGGCCCTGTTGTATTCATCCCTGCGTCCGAGATTCTGTTCTATGTTTTCCGGATCATCATACATTCTGGCCCCGATGTACAGATCATTCTTCCCGAATAATACCCTCACCTCTGTCCTGCGGTCTGAGGGTTTACCCTCCTCCGGCTCAAACTGGATAAAATCGCTGACTACAGGAGCCAGCTGCCATTCCGCTTCATCCAGGAAGCCATCGATGGTGAGCTGGGTATCTGTGAAGACAGCCTCAAAGGATTTTGTGTCCTGTGAAAAGCAATTAAATGAAAAGAGAGATATAGCGACAAGGGAACAGAATTTTTCAATCATGGACAATAAAAGTGTATATATATTTAAAACAGGATATTTTCAGTTTTTTTAAAATTTTTGCAATTATAGCATTTTTTTCAAATGCGAAACTGTCCGGGAATGCATGGTTACCGCCTCAGTGCACTATATTAACATAATTTAAGAAGCCAGCCCTGAACTTTGTGTAACTACTCCTAACCTGATTTGGAATTTGCACTGAATTAACGGGCTGGCTGGTTGGAAATTCTATTGAAAAATTCTACAATTCCTTTATAAATTTACACCAAATAAAATACGAAATCAAATTTTTATTCATAAAAATGAGGGGTTTTTGTTAATTTTTTTCAATTCCCGGATGCTGTTTTTTCCTTCCGGATTTTCCGTTTATAAGTAACTGATCCGGAATGATTTTTGTAGTAACTTAAAAGATCTTCCGTATCAAAAACCGCCCGGCATGAAAACACTGTATATTCTTCCGGCACTGTTATTATTTATTCCCCTGTCGCTGCCGGCCCAGTCAGGGGGAAAAGAAACCGGCAGACTACGGCCTGCCGTAAATGATTCAACAATATCCCTGTCCCCTGATTTAAGTGACACACTCATTCAAAAACGGCCCGGAAAGAAAGACGAAAATCCTTTTATTTTCAGGCACCAGTGTCCGGATTTCCGGCCGCCGGGGGGATCTGAAACATTTCCCGATCTGCGGCCACCGCAGGGTTCAGAGAAATTTCCGCATTCAAGGCCACCGCAGGATTCAGATAAATTTCCGCATTCCCGGCCACCTCAGGGTTCAGAGATATTTCCCCCTTCCCTGCCGCAACCGGGTTCGGAGATTTATCCCGGTGCGCCGAAATTCTACGGTAAAAGCAGGACTCAGCCCCTGCCGTATGAAAAATCATTTGTTATCCCGCACAGAATTCCTCTCAACAGTAAATATCATCTCATAATAAAGGATCCTCTCACTAAAAGGATTATCAATTAGTATCAGAAGTCATTCCCTGTAAAGCCCGGTCTTTCCTTTTCATCCATATGCATATGAGACTGTCGTTTCAATCAGTCTGAAACCTTCTCCTGTTCTTTTTAGGGTGGCCGGTCGTTTACGGGAGACAGGGTTAATCTGATCCGGAAAATTCTATCAGACCATTGATAAATTTCTCTGCTTCTGCCGGAATGATTCCAAGCTCTGCTGTCCTGGCCTGCAGCCGGAGTCTTATTTCATCCTCTTCAAGAGCAGGTGATTCATCTATATAACCCCTGTCTGTCAGATAATCCCTTAACTGTTCCTTTTTGTCTGCCCTGAAATTCCGGATGGTATCCAGCGCCGCAATCAGTTTCAGGGGATTGCCTTCTGCCTTATCCAGCTTTCCCTTCACTTCATCCAGGAACCTGTCTGAAACCGTTCCCGATTCAATGATTACATCAATACCTACCGGCCGCGGCCTGCCCTGCCGGTAAAGCTCCTGGAAGTATTCCAGCAGATCTGTCTTTTTTTGCATTTCCGCTATCAGTTTCTCATCTGTTCCGCCGATCTTTCCGCCCGCCTCATGAAACGCATGAAGCTGGCCCCATGTCGCGACACCCCCGGATAGACAGTCATAAAGCAATTTCACATCTCCGGTCAGAAAGGACAGGGACAGGCCCGCCGTATCATCCCGGATAAGGTCATATGGTCTTATCCCGAGCACTTTCCGGTATTCATTCATTTCCATATTCCCCGGTTCAGGAATTTTCTGAACAAAGCTGATGCTCTCAATTTCCGGTTTGTGAACATCGTAGCTGCCCTCTCCTTCACCGCTACCTCCGAGCTGAATGATTTTATGGCTGATATCATTGCGCCTGCGGAGATATGACAGCCATCTTTCCACTTCATCGGGCTGTGCGGTGAAATAAAACACCTGTCTGCCTTCACTGCTGATACCACACAGAGCCTCAATAATGGCATCCGCCCTTTCATCGTCGCTGTTTGCAAGGAGTTCATCTGCCAGAACCGGAAGTCTGACATCGTTCTCGGCTGTTTCCACAAAAGCGAGTCTTGTCGCAAGCAGAAGCTGCACCCTTGTACCGGTTGAAAGCTGATCCAGTGTCAGTCCGAGATCCATCACATTGTCAATGGCCCGGAATACGGGGCCCTCCTCATCTATGACCCTGAGATTGTAGCGCCCTTTTGTTATCAGACTGAATATCCTGTCAGCCCGTTTCAGCACCTCCGGCCTGCTCAGGTTTGCCGTTTCCTTTCTCAGATGTCCGGCAATCAGGAAGCCTGTCATGGAGGAAAGATTCGAAGTGTAAAGCTTCTCAAGTTCATCTTCAGCATTCTTCTTCGCCGCCAGGGCAGCTTCAAGCTCGGCACCTCTCTTTTTCTCTTCAATCAGGGTTTTAGTACTGATAATGGCCTCGTTAAGTTCCCTCCATCCGGCTGCTGTCTTCTCCAGCTCTTCAGCCCTGGTCTGAGCCTCAAAAAGGCTTATTTCGTTTAATACTGCCTCATGTTCCGGGTATAGGGAATGCCCCTTCAACTCATTTTCCTTTATGCTGAGTTTCACGGAAGCAGCATCATAATCCTTCTTTACATCCCTGAAAAGCGGATAGTCTTCCATTATCCTTATGACTTCAGCAAAGTTTCCCGGTTGTGTTTCCAGTTTATCATACAATGCCCTGATTTTTCTCTCAGTATCGATGATTCTTGCCTTGCTGTTTTCAATCTGTCTTCTCTGACCGGCGATTTCCCTTACAGCCTCCCGCCTTTTGTTTTCTGCTGCTGAAAGAGTCTGGAACAGGGCTCTGGCTTTCCGGGAATAATCGGAAAGATTTATCCGTAATTCTTCGTAACCGGAATCGTTCCTTTCAGTTTTTGTTAAATCGCCGTCAGTCGTGCTGTTATCAGTCAAACCTCCATCAGGCCGGCTGTTATCTGTCAGATCTCCGTCAGTCCGGCTGCTATCTGTCCGGATCCTGTCAGAACTGTCAGGATCTGTTATAGATCTGGCAAACAAGCCACTGTCTGCCAACAGCTCACCCGGTCTGCCTGGTCCACCTGGTTCGTCTGGCCCGCCTGGTCCGTCTGATCTGCCTAGTTCGTCTGGTCCGCCCGGTTCGTCTGGTCCGCCCGGTCCGTCTGATCCGCCTGGTCCTACTGGTTCATCTGGTCTGTCTGATCCACCTGACCCGCCTGAATCTGTTACAGCTGCACCGGATTTAGCGGAATCATCCGGAACCACTATGTTTATACCAAGCTTTCTGAAAACAGCATTGCATTTTTCAATTTCTTCATTTCTCCTCTTCTGTAAACCGGCAAGAGACTCTTTGAGGGAAAGGAGGCTGGTGTAAGCAGACTGCCATCTATTTAAACCCGTAAGGAAAAGGTAAAGCGGTGATATTGCATCTTCCGCGCTTTCCGGAAAGTCAGGCATTGCCCGGAGTTTTCCCAGAAGCATCTCCCTGGTATTGTTCATTTCCCTGATCTGAACATTCAGCCTGTCAAGTCCGGTCCTCAAGTCCTTAATTCTGTTCTGTCTCGTCCTTCTCACCTCTGCTGCGCCTGTCACCTTATTCAGTTCCCCTATCAGCTCATCAAGCAGAGCAGTAACCGTACCCGTCTCCCACTCAACAGGCTGTTTCAGACCGGTTCTGGCGTAGTCATCCTCCCTGACCTTCAGATTTCCTGCAATATTCCTGCTGCTGTTTCTGAGCAGGCCATATATCAGGATACCCAGGATCAGGAGGATACCCGGGATCAGGGTTGCACCGGCAAAACCGTATATGCCTGAAAAAAATATTGCTGCAGCTGTCAGGATTCCTGCCAGTGACAGAACAATGAACAACCATTGCTGAACACCCCTGAACGGTCTGGCTTCCTTGAGCCATTTCCCGAGACTATCAATACCCTTTACGAGTTTATCCGCATCAGCTGTAAGCTCAGGGTCAGTTGTAATTGCGGTGGCAGGGGCAGTATCGGCAGTTCCGGCATTTTCTCCTATTGCCGCTTCTTCCCATTCAAGTCTTTCAAGTTCTGTTCTTATGCTTATCTCTTTTTGCATCAGGGCAAGAGACTTGTGGAAAAACACATCAAGCTCTTGTGCCCCTTCAAGTTTCAAACCCTTCCATTCCTCCGTTCTCCGTATGTTACTGATACTTTCCCTTGCCTGAATCTCCTCGGTTTCCAGTTTTATTATCTCGTTTTCCAGCTCCCCGATCGACTTCCCGGTTTCATATATTTCCCGGATCCTGCTGTCAAGGTCAAACAGCAGCTGATCATCAATACCCTCTGCCGGCAGTGCCAGCTCCCGGATTTTTTCTTCCTCCTCGGCTATGATTTTTGTGGCAGCCTCAACAACGGAATTCTCCCTTTCAGATTCCCTCTCCAGCTCTTCAATCCTTTCCTGTTCATCTCCGGCAGCATTATTCAGCACGGCAGGGAAGGCATCCATACTGATTTTAAGAGCTGCTGCCTCCTGTTCCGCCTGACGTAACTGAATCACCTTGTCATACAGGTCCCTGAGCTCACCGGCTCTCTCTGCCTCAAGTTTCCTTTCCTCAAGCTGCGACAGATTTTCCTCATCTTCCTTCAGTTCACTGTGAGCCCTGCTTAAGCCGGCAACCAGCCGCGATGCATCATTAAAATCCGTGAACTCCCTGCTTCTTTTATTTCTTGTTTCGCCGGAATATTTAAGATCTGCGGAAGCCCTGTCAAGGTCATACCCCCCTATTGACTCCCGGAGTATCCTCCCGGCCAGATCCTTATCATCCTGGCCAACCAGTTCATGAAGGGCAAGCATATACACTTTCTGAAGTTCCTTTGGCGGGATCCCTGAAGGAGTGCTGTCTGTTCCGTCTTTCTGCACTATCCGGGCTGTAGGATCAATATGGACTGTCCAGGGTTCCTCATTGATCATATAGGAACCGTAAACATCTGCCGAAACAGTTCTTTCAGGCCAGATCAGCTGGTGAATAAGACGTGCAATGGTTGTTTTCCCCGTACCGTTCGGACCGGTGATAATATTTATATCTCCCGCCAGCTTATCCAGGCCCGGGGCATGCAGACCGTCCCTGAAGCCGGGAGCTTTCCGTATTCTGATTGATCTGAGTTCAAGTTTCGCCATGTTATTCTGATTTTTGCTGCAACAGGTTTCCCAGAAGCCTTTTAGACTCGGCCAGGATGAACTGCTTCCCCTTTTTTTCAGCATCATCATCCGTCAATGCGGATTTCTGCAGACTGAGATAGATCTCCTTCCTGTTCATTTCCCTGTGGTTTGTTTTCCATTCGGCAAGAAGGTTTTTGAGAAACTCCGTTTCCTCTCCGTCTTCAATGGCAACAATGGTTCGTGCCAGCATTCCTGCCGGTGAATTTTGCCTGGCAAGCTCCCTGAGGTTACTCACCTCAGGCTGTATGTTGAAATCCGTGTCGTGGACAACTATCTTCGTACCATCAGCAGTTTCATGGGAGAAATCATCCCTCATACCTGATGCCCATGATTCCACCAGTGCCGGATTGGCATGAGTGCCGGTAAGCATGACCCCATAGCTTATACAGCTCACATCCTGAAGCTCGTCCCCCAATGAAAGAGTCCTGTCCAGCAGTCCGTTTACAAGGGTATCACGAAGTGCTTCCTCAGTTCCGGAACCGCTGATGTCAATGCTGATGTTTTCGAAGCGGACGGGAGACGGGAAAGCCCTTTCCGCCCTTCCTGCCGTGTTATTGTTTACTGTGATAACCACAGGTCCATGTGCCCCTGTTTCCTTTGAACTCAATGCAAGCGGCGATCCAGGATAAAATATATAGGGACCGGAAAGATTCAGTTCCTGCGGTTTGTGAATATGACCTAGAATCCAGGCATCTATACCCGGACGGACAAAATCCGGAAGGCTCACGGGATTGTAGGGACTGTCTACGGCTCCGTAATCCGCATGCAAAAGTCCTATGCAGGGCAGATCCGGATCAATACCAGTGATATCAAAATTTTTCAGCGGACTGTTCCTTACATGCTGTACCGGAAAGGACCATCCCGCGAACTGCAGCGTTTCACTTCCCTTAACATACCTTTCCAGCTCCCACGTCCCGCCCGCGCCAAGCAGTTTTACATTGTCATGGCTGCCGGATCTGATGATTTGCGGAAGCACATCAAAGTCGTGGTTCCCGGAAACAATAAAAACCCTGATATTGTTTTCCCCGAGCTTTCTGAATCCCGCCTGCAGGGGTCCCACCGCCTCAAAGAAACGATTGTCCCTGTCCACGATATCACCGCTCAGTGCAACAATATCCACATTGTTCAACACGGCCCAGTCAACCATACGTTTCCAGATGTCCCTTGCGGAAAATTCCCCCACACCGGCAGAAAGTCCCGTGACTATAAGCCCGAGATGAATATCTCCCGCAGCTAAAATTTTAATCGGCATAATCAGATCAGTTTATCACCCTGATAATTGCTTCAAACCATTTCCTGAAATATCCGGATAGGGGAAGCATGATTTATTATCACACAAATTAAAAATATTGTAAGGAATAGCCAAATTATGAATCAGGATAATCGGCAATAATCATATCAGGATTATAACGATGTAGGTACCAGGCCCAAAGATAACACTCCTGATATGATAAGGATCCTGCGGCCCGGAACAGTTACTCCGCTGAGGCTAATGAAGCTTCTGTCACGACTGGTTTATCTGTCATTCATACCTTGACCTTTCCCTGAAACAGATTGCCTCTCCCCTGTCTCCGTTTCCCCTGTCCCTGGCTGATATCCTTATCATATCATATTTGCCGGCAGACTCTTTGCCGGGATCTGTATGAATCAAAAAGGCATACAGCATCTGTTCCCCCGCAAATTCTTCCACTCTTTGTATATGGTTAACATTTACAGTCTCACCGTTTATTTCAACCCGGATTTCCAGCTGTTCCGGCGGCGGAGCTATTTCAGGGATATTTACCTCCATGTCAGCAGACAAAATACGTGTAAGGCTCATCGGTCTGAAATAAATTGTATATCCCGGGTATGCACCCTGTATTTCAAAAACATTAAGACCGTAAATTTCAAGCCTGTCATATCTGGCATCAATATTCAGATTTTCAAAAGCAGGTATTTCAAATGCCCAGAATTCCAGTTTGCTTTTACCGTAATCCTCCATATCAATGACAGCCATACCGGAATACCATCCCCTTTTTACCTTAAGGGAATAGAAACCGTGCCGGTCTGAATAAGTGGTATCAACGAATCCGCCGAAATTTTCACCTTTCAGCATTACCAGGGCATTCTTCACAGGCCTGTCGTCGAAGTCGGCAACCTTTCCGCAGATTGACACGGAATCATTCTGACCTGAAGCCACAATAATATTAAAAACAAGAACAAGGAACAGTAATCTTTTCATGACGGTATTATGTTATGGAATGTAAAAAAAATATAAGTATTAAGTAAAAACCTGATCCGGGTGCAATTTCTGAGTTTATCGAAATTTATGCACAAGTTCACAAAAATTTATGAGATAGAACAGGGATTATATATAAACCGGCAATCGAAAAGCTTTCCAACCGGCTTACATCTTTATTTCCGGCCAAAAAATCCATACGCACCCCATATTTTACTATTTTAGTAGACTTATATGGTTCCCTCTAAATCAAAGTACAATGAACAATCCGTTTAACGTATCAGAGGAGAAGCTCAAACAGCTCTTCCGGGGATATGATGCATGGATTAAATCTATTCCGGAAAAATCCGCAGCCCCCGGAGAAGCAAAAGAAGAACCGAAACAGCTGACAGAGCAGTTACTTGATCCGGATACGCCTGCAACCCTGTCTGATGCTGATCTGTATGAAAAAGTATACAGCTATATTAAAAGCATTGACGTAACGGTTAAAACCGGAGCCGCAAAAGAAGGATTACGGGATTCCTTACATGATATCAGGCGGAATTTAAACTATCTCATTACATCAGAAGACACGCCCTTCATGACAGCTCAAAATATTCTTGAAGGCGAATACAGAATTGAGGCGCTTCCCGGAGCATTCTGGAGTCCGTTATTTAGTGCCCGTTTCCCTGATAAAATACCGGACTGGAATAAACCGGCAGAAAATTTTCTAAAAAAGTTAGGAATAAAGCTCTCTCCCTCAAAAACATCAGTTTCAGAGAAATATAAACTCCTGTCGGATGCATTCGCCTTCCTTGCATCCTTATCTGAAGGTCACGATTTTCATACCCTCAGCCATCTGATGTTTTATGCCACAGCAACAGCTGAAGGTACAGAGCTTGTAAATAAAATCCGGGGTATCAGGCCGGATGATAAAATCCTGGATATTGTCTCACGGTTTAAGGAGAGGGTGAGACAAGAAGGCCTGGCTGATGAACTGTATAAGTGGCAGCTGCTAAAGAAATACCGGGGAAGGCCTGATACTTCGGCCTCTGATTTCAACGAGGAAATAAGAAGTATTGACTTAAGCAATCTTGTTTATCATATTGCAGCAGCGGTTAAGAACCATATTGCTTCCACCCATCCCGAAGAATACAGAAAATGCTTTATTCAGCTCTTCGATGAAGATGAGGATCTGAATACCCGCGTTCAAGGATTCATGAATAATGTCCTTTCAGTTTATCGGAAAGTTGAACCTGTACTGAGCAGTCATCATGACGAACGGACTGCCTCTGTGTTTCTCACTTATCATGATCCCGGGAATTATGCCCTGTACAAGGATTCCTTCTACAGAAAATACTGCAGCCTTACAGGTGTCAGTCCGAAACCCTCCGGAGAAAAATACGCCCATTACATGGAACTTATCTCTGAATTCAGAGACAATTATATTTTAACCGACAAGGAATTAATTTCACTGGTAAATGATTCCCTCGGACCTGACTGCTATCCTGATGAATCCCATTTAATCCTGGCCCAAAACATTTTATACGTGATGCTCGACAAGGACAAGAGCATGGCCAATGAATCAGAGCTTATCAGCGTACTTAAAACCGCCGCTTCAAGAAACTATGCGGAAGCATATTTCAGTATTCTGGAAAACCTTGCTGATAAGTTCGGATTTACAAATGACAACCCAAGACTCGCCTTTTCAGTTACCCGGTCTGACAATAAATTAAGTGTAACAGTAAATCAAAGACCTGTAATCAGTACAGATTCAGGAAATGACAACATATTCGGGTCTTCAGATATTATCTGGCTTCTTATACCGGCTTCCCGGTCGGATTCCCTCAGGGAACATGAACACTTTATCAAACTATCCGGCGAAGACGCGTATGAAAAGATGCCAGGGGAGACTGTAGCTCCCTCACGGGCGGCTTTCAATATATTTTCCGTCATATATGACGAAAGCATATTGGAGGCCTGGTATGAAGCTGTGAAAAGTGAACTTGACCATGGCACGAAATCACCTTTCAGGAAATCCCATAATTCTGCATTTCTGGATGCGGTAATTGATCCTGACTACAGAGAATTATTATTTAAAAAAGCATATGGACCAGATATCCCGGTTATGAACCTCAACACCCTACTCTACGGCCCCCCCGGCACGGGCAAAACCTATTCAACCATTGACCTGGCTGTACGGATCACCTCACCGGAAGATTATTCCCCCGGCAATCACCAGGCCAACAGGAAAGTATATGAAAAACTGGTTCGTGATGGAAGGATCGTTTTCACCACATTCCACCAGAGCCTGAGCTACGAGGATTTTATCGAAGGAATCAAGCCATCAGCTGACAACAGCGGCAATCTCACCTATAGTGTTGAAGACGGTCTGTTTAAACGCCTTGCAATAAACGCTGCATTTGAGTACGCCGGGGAAAGGCATCCTGAGGAAAACAAATCCACTGTGATACAAAAATTACTGGAACAAGATATTGTTGACACGGAGGATAGGAAAAAGTATGTTCTGATAATAGATGAAATTAACAGAGGCAATGTATCTCAAATCTTTGGCGAACTTATTACCCTGATTGAGGAAGACAAAAGATACGGGAATGAAGAAGGCCTTTCCGCAATACTTCCGTATTCAAAATCGAAATTTTTCGTAACGCCTAATCTGTATATTATCGGAACAATGAATACTGCCGACAGGAGTGTGGAAGCCCTTGATACAGCCCTGCGAAGGAGATTCTCATTTATTGAAATGACTCCGCAGTACGATCTGGACGGAATGGATAATATGATATCCGGATACCGCATTTCAGAGCTGCTTGAAACATTAAACCAGCGGATTGAAAAGCTTGTCGACAGGGATCACAGGATAGGTCATTCGTATTTCCTGGGATTAAAAAATCCTTCAGACCTGATGAGTGTATTCAGGAATAAAATAATCCCCCTGCTGCAGGAATATTTCTATGGAAATTATGATAAGATGGGACTGGTACTGGGTAGCGGATTCATTGAAAAGATAGCTGATGAGAGCGTGAGGTTTGCCAGCTATCAGGCTGATGAGAATGATTTTGCCCACAAGCAGGTATGCAGGATAAATAAGAGATCGCTAAAGGAAATAGCAGAGTTTGAAAAAGCCCTGGCAGCATTGATGAACAAGTAGAGCATTGTATTGGAAGCAAGCGGATCAGATAAGGTATTCCGGGTTTTTGAGCACAGCTCATACAACACAAGGAATCCCGGCAGGGAAGGCAAAATACTTCCGGAAGAACTGTTTGCTGCTCTGAAAGATTTTGCCGGCGAAAGGGACCTGCCCTGGTACAGTCTCACCGCAAACGGCGTTAGATTTCATCAGTATGTGGGTGCCATCCAGATAGGGAAGTATTGTGTGGAAGTCCTGCCAAAGATTGACAGGGGCCGGCAGAATGAAGAACCTGCTCAGACGGTTCTTATAAATATGCTTAAGCAATGTGGTTATTTTTCAGTCAACACCCCCACCGAGTCAGATCTGAAGCTCAGGAGCAACTTCATCCTTGAAGTATACATCAAAATGTTTCTCGATGAAGTCAGGGATCTGATGCACCGCGGTCTGGTAAAACATTACCACAAAACAGAAGGTAACAACAATTACCTGAAAGGAAGCCTTTTATTTAACAAGCATATTCACAGAAACCTTATACATGCTGAAAGATTCTATTCGAGGCACACCATTTACGATCGGGACCATTTTTTAAACCGTATCCTCAGGAAAACATTAAAAGTAATAGCACGGCTTCCGGTCAGCAGTGAGGCAACGGGAACTGCCCTCAACCTGCTTTCCCTTTTCCCTGAACTCGGGGATATTGAAGTGAATGATGAGCTGTTTGACAAAATCCGCTATCACAGGAAAACAGAAGCATACAGAAAATCAGTCGAGGTATCCAGGTTATTATTGCTGAACTATCATCCGGATCTGAATCACGGACGAAATAATGTACTGGCGATAATGTTTGACATGAATGACTTATGGGAGACCTGGTTTACAAAAAGACTTATTATTGCCGCCAGAGATTATCCCGATGTATCAGTTAGGCCTCAATACCGAAAGGTATTCTGGACAAGCACAGAAAGTGTCATTCGCCAGAAACCCGATATAATAATCGAGATTGACTCTCAGCCGGGCTGTGTAATTGACACAAAATGGAAGATTATCTCCGGCAGGCCGTCCGAAGAAGATGTAAGGCAGATGTTTGCCTACAACAAACTGTTCAATACCAGGAAATCGTGGCTTGTTTATCCCGGCGAAACCGCATCGGTAACAGGCAGGTTCTATGAATCTGAAAACAACGGAGAATGCAGTCTCGCGTCAATAATGTTTCACCGCGACGGCAGGCTCTGCGATGCCGGGATAAGGGAATTTGCTTCGGAGCTCCTGAGTATGCAGATGATTTTGATTATCTGTTATGGTCAATTCAAATAGTCAATACAGCTTATAAAACATACCGACCATCTCAGGTGTTAAAGCTATTTTGTCTTGATGGAATTACTACGTTCTTTTGATGTTTTAACTATTTGAAAAGCTGCCACGCTTTGGCAGCTTTTCAAATAGTTATGAATTATTAAAACTGAATACTAAGAAGTTCTTCTCCAAAATTATGTATCGCTTTTTCAATCTTTTTTGATTGCTTTTTGCTTGGTTTCTTTATGCCATTTGCGTATTGGCTTAATAAACTTTGGTTCATTCCAGTGAGTTTTGCAATTCCAGATTTGGTTAGTACACCTGAAAACCACTCAAATAATGATTCGACATCAATTTTATAAACAAAATTATAATCATTTTGCAGTGCTTCAGGAATATCTAAACCTTCTTCCTTCATTCCGTCAAGATGAAATTCTACAGCTTCTTTGATATGTTCCTTAACCTGATCTATTGTTTCTCCAGTTGCAACACATCCGTCCAAGTCGGGAATATAAGCTGAATAATTATTCTCTGACCTTTCCAAGATGACTATAATGGTTTTCATATTTTCGTAGTTGGTTTGAATAATTTGTTTTAATAATTTCCTTAAGTTCCAGTGTGTCTTAGAAATCTTGGATACATATATTGAAGCTTCAGATTTAATTTTAACTCACACTAAGACGAGCCGAACTATTTGAGTCCGGCTTGTCTTAAAATGCTGCCTAAAGTACCTTTTCTAACATCATCAGATAGTTTACCAGATACAGTAACAACACCTTTTTTGTTAGAATGTTTAAATTGCCGATGACTTCCTTTAGTTCTTGAAAGCACCCAACCGTCCTCCTTTAGGATTTCAATCAAATCTGATACTTTCATAATATTCCGTTTTAAATTTTCAAAGAACGCAAGGTCTCAATTCAAAAACTCACCACAAAAGTAATGAAAACATTACTTATTTCCAGACATTTTTAGTGAAAAAGTAATAATATTATTACTGAATATTCTGATTCGTCATGAAAAAAATTATTATAAATAAGTCTATAATGCTAGTATTATGCTGTTTGCGTCTTACGTCTAAATTGTTATTCGGTTGTTATTTTCAATTCTTTTCCCTTTTTCAAATCATCATGCGACACAAAATAATCATCTATCTTTCGTCCATCATATGTGATGCTGCTGATCTTTCTTCCGTTATTTATTTTGCTGATGGTAAATGGAATTCCATCCAGATCAAAAACAATTCTATCAAAAATAGGAACTGTGATAATGTATTCCGGGTCTGCAGGTGAAAATGGAAATAATCCGATAGCATTCAGCACATACCATGACGACAATCCGCCTTCATCGTCCATTCCAGCGTATGCCAGTCCTTCTTTGCCCATGTCGTAATATTTTTCCATAATAATGTCCAGTTTTTCCTGACATTTCTCTTGTTTGCCGATGAAATAGTAATAGTATGCTATACCTTGTGAAGGCTGATTACCTGCACAGTACTGACCAAGAAAACCCGTTAAATTATCAGCTTCGTAGCCTCCCCAGGGAATGATAAACAGTGAATCAAGCTTTTGTTCGAAAATCTTTTTGTTTGGGAAAAGCCCTATAAGCCCCGATGGATTTTGCGGTGCAAAAAACGTTGCTTGCCACCCGGTTGATTCGCGGTACATATAAACATAGTAAGGGTAATCAGGATAGAAAGGTGTAACCCAGTCGCCATTATCAAATCGACCGCGCATAAAAAGTGTTGATGTGTCGAACAGATTTTTATAATTTTCTGAGCGTTGCATCAACATGTGATAATTATCCATATCACCTAACTCTTTGGCCAGAAGTGCAACTGAATAATCACTGTAAGCATATTCTATCGTTTTGGACACTGATGCTTTTGCCTCGTCTTCTTCGGTCCCGGTAGTAGGATTTTCAACACGGTTTTCGGCAATCCATCCTCTGTCAATGTATTCACTGAGATAACGCCTTCCGCCTCTTCTTGGTCCTTCTGCCACTTTAGTGGCGTTGTTCAATGCTAAATAGTAAGCACTGTCAATATCATAATCACGAATACCGCGAAGATAACTGCCGGTAATAAATGATGTGGAAAAGTCCCCATGAAAACCACTTGACAAGAAGCCTCCTACTTTACCCCTTTCAATATCTGAGCGAATAACATCAGCTGTTAATTCGGATTCCAGCATCTCCATCAACACCATTTTAGATTGCCAGGTGTCCCAGTAATTATTACTGGTATAATAATTAAACCCTTTATTGACTGTATTGCCACGTGAATCAGTGTATTCACCATCAATATCGCTTCGAATCGCCGGCCACTGTAACGCTCTATACAGGCACGAGTAGAATGTCCGTTTTTGTTTTTCAGTTCCGCCGGTTACCTTTATTTTCGATAAAAGGTCTTCCCATGTCTTATCAGCCTCTTTGACTACTTGTGCAAAATTTTTGTCATTCATTTCCGCTTCCAGGTTTTTCCTGGCCTTGTCAACGCTTACAAATGAAAAACCGATCTTCAGTTCAAGCGGTCCTTTTTGACCGGTAAAATCAACAATGGTAATTTTTTCTCTATTGTCTGTGAGTGAATCTATGCTTTTGATATCGTGGTTGGCTACTGCATAAAAGTAAATAACTTCGCCCGAGCCTTGAGAACCGGAGAATGTGTTTCTGTTTTCCTGTTTGAAAGAAAATCTTGTTCCGACACGCATGCTATTTGTCCGGGACAGATTGAGTAACAATCTTTTTTCGACGTTCGCCCGGTATGTGAATTTATGATATGCACAACGCATTGTAGTAGTCATTTCAGCGTTTATGCCGTACCGTTCAAGGTAAACCTGATAGTAGCCGGGCTTTGCTGACTCGTTATCATGATTATAGGTAGAATGGTAATTATCAACTGTTATTTCTCCGGTAAAGGGTAGAATGGGTACATGTCCCAACCCCCATTGTCCCTTGCTGGAATGAGAGAAAGCAAATATAACTGTATCCTCGTACTGATAGCCAGAACCGCTGCCATACATGGTTACGGGAGTAGCCTGCACCATAGCATGTGGTAATGTCGATCCCGGATAGCATTCGCCTCCCCATGCCCTGGTAATGCCTTTCGCCGGCCTTCGTCCGAATTCAGTAAGGACAGTACGAAATTCAGGCTCGGGGCTGGGCTTATATCCCAGATCAGAACTGTCCCAAAGCGTTGTAGTACCATAAAATGGATTTACATAACCGGTTACCGTTTTGGGATCAGTCGAGCAACAAATAAGTAATGCCAGCAACAGGATGAAAATAATTATTGATCTGTTATGCATGTTTATAACTTGTTATAGTTTAATAAGTATTTCTAATTATCCGGACTTTAAAAAAATCACTTCACTGGAACTGCAAAAATAAACCGTATACACTATTAAGCAACTAATTGATTTTTAAATTTCTCTCTCTTATTTCTGATTGATGTTTTTATTGATGTATGAATACGGCTAACATCATACCATATTTCAATATATTCAAAGGCAGAAAGTTCAGTTTTTTTAAAATGTTACGCTCTGACCGGGCTTCCCGAAGTTACTTCTTTAACCAAGCTATCTCCATTTATTCCCCTGTCATGGTTTTGTCACCCCGCTCCGGGAAGCTAGCCCCCAAATTGACCAAAGCTAACTGTCTTCAAATATAGATAATGTTGGCTTGAATATTCACTTCCTTTGCCAGTACAGTCAGATCATCTCTTGTGCTTTAAAGCTCAACAACCTTTCCCCGTTTTGGGGAACATCCATAAACCTGATAATGGGTCTTGACCCTTTGGGACTTCAAACAACCTCTATAATACTCTCCAAAACCCACTGTTTCCTAACGGTTTGGATATTGCCGAAGGCGAGGATTTTTAGCACGGAAATTCAATTGAAGAACGATAGTTGAACCTTGCACAAATGTCCAATCGAAGCCGTTCAGCCCCGCTTTTGGTAATACCTTGTTACAGGCTGGCATTCCTTTCAATCAATAGTATTCATAAAGATGTTTAGGTTGTCGTCTTCCACTTCTAAAATCTTCCAAAATTGAGTCCCGAAGTTGAATCGCTTGTAATACTGCTTCTTCCACTTTTAAAATAGATTCTTCGTCTCTTTGAATTTCTACAAAATGTAAACAATCATTTAAATTGCTTAGTCTTGGATCATACGAAACAAAATAACTATGAACTGCTCCTGATACCCACATCTCTCCTTGTATTTGCCAATAATATTCTGACTTTTTTTTCTTCAAAGATTGTGTGTCTAAAATTTTATTCAAATAGTCTTTGTGGTATTGAGCGTTATACGGGCATTTTATCTGAGCAATGATTAAATCATCAGGATTGCTAATGTCTATAACCCGAGCGTCTGGTGTAGCTCCTACGGAATTTATAAGAGGATGTTCAATATAACCAATATCTGCAACCTCCTTACCGATGCGTTCTGAAAACAGTTGTATAGCACGATTCTCGTACTTCAATCCCCAACATGTCGAATCACTATCCGGTCGTTCGTAATATGCATTAAAATAGAGTTGAGCTGCAGCTTTTTCTATGCAATTTAATGCTGATTTGGAAATTGTAGCGTTCTTGTCAGCGGGGCGAGCTAATAATGAATGAAAATTTGAAGCAGTAAATTTACCAATTCTTGCCATGTACCATTCTTTGGTTCGATGTTTAATCATATAGTTTAAAGTTTATTTTTTCCCAAAAAGTTTCTGATACCATTTTAGATTTCTAAGCCTATTAATTTCTTGTTCATTATTATTAATTTGGCTTTTTAATTTTTCGTTTTGCCTTTCAAGGTCTTTGGTTTTGTCAAGTAATAGTTTAATTGCCTTGTTTTGTTCGTTTATTTTTGACTGTTGTTGTTGTTTTTCACTTTCTAATTTAGAAACGGAAACTTGTAATTCTTCGTTTTCTTTCGTTGCAGTTTCAAATTTGTTTAGTATGTCAGTGTATTTTTGTTTGAACGAAGCAAGTTTATTAGCCGTTACAACAAAATACTTTTTAAACAAATCAGTTTCAATATCGTTTCTAAATTTGATTGCCTTTACAAAACTGTCGTATGCTTCTAAAAAGTTTAATGCTTTAATTTCTTCACGAACTTTTTTGTAATAAAAATCCGCTTTGCCTGAATTTAACTCCTGAACAATTAAAGTGCTTGGTGTTTCGTTTTGTGCAAATTGTAAAACTTGTGGGTCTGTTTTGATAGCGGTGTTTCCAATTTTTGATTTAAGAACCAATCCGCTAAAAGAAGTACACCTACTTAATGCAACATAAACTTGTCCTGATGTAAATGCCGCTCCTAAGTCTGCAATAACTTTCTCAAAGGTCAAGCCCTGGCTTTTGTGTACCGTGATAGCCCAAGCAAGTTTTATTGGGAATTGAGTGAATGTGCCAATAATTTCTTCTTCAATTTTTTTCTCTTTCTCGTTCCAAGTGAATTTTATGTTGTTCCATTCTTGTTTTTCTACAGTAATTTCGTTGCCTTCTGAAAACTCGACAATAATTTTATTGTCTTCTATTTTGCTTATTTTTGCAATTTTACCATTGTAGTATCTCTTCGCTTTATCGTTTTTGATGAACATAATTTGCGAACCTTCTTTGAGTTGCAAAACTCTGTCCGTTGGCATTATGTTGTCGGGAAACATTCCACTTGGATATTTCGGACGATATTGACCCCTAGAAATGGATTGAAAAAGATCGTAATTTTCAATAAGTTTTAATGACATTTCGGCATATTTTGACCCCCCATCGGTAATCTGGTAAGGGATTTTTGTTTTT